>ENA-ORXT01000986-ORXT01000986.1-marine-metagenome-genome-assembly--contig:-NODE-986-length-40691-cov-10.060226_pt1 | contig 40691 bp, 39 predicted proteins | sample MGYA00237868_ERZ511482 | MGnify/ENA metagenome assembly ERZ511482 | reverse complement strand
AATGCTGCGACGATATAGCTCTATGGGTGTACTAGTCTATCATTGTTGCAGAAGGTACGTCAACAGTTGCAAAGTTTGCGGGTGCATTAAGATTTATGGTGCCTTTTAGTTCGGGGACAAATTCAGATTGTACAAATATCCGTCGGCAAAGAAAGAGACTTCCTTGTCATTCCCCATCTGCATGGGGGCAGGCTCTGCGCAGGCAGAAATCTAAAGTCGTTCAAGTGGACCCCTGCCGAGTTTATCCTCGCGGAGGCCAGGGCAGGGGTGACATCGAATTATATGGGTTCGAATGCCCCTAAAATTGACCATATTTCCTTGGCTTGATACATATCCGCAATGGCTCACACGCTCATAACACTTGTGCAAAATCTGCGCGTTTGCCACCCAGTGCGTCAACAAGCGACAGCTTCTGGCGCGCCAAGTACCGTTCGACCATATCATGCGCCACCTCAAATCCAGCATAGGGCGGTAGACCAACCCCCTGATGACCCTGTTCGGCCACAATTTCATCACCATAGAGATAGGCCGCAATCTGGTTCGGATCGGTTTCGCCCAGCCCGTCACGGATCACGTCGCGGGCGTATTCGCGCTCCTCCGCGCTGAGCGGATCGACCGTTGGCGGGCGGTCGCTGCCAATCGGCTGCATCGACGAATAGACATTCACAACCAGATCGTCAAAGCTCGATAGCCCATATATCGCCGCAATCTGCGCTAATGTTTCTGGCCAGTCGGCAGGCGGGTTAAGCCAATCGCGCCACGACTTTTGCCCTAGTTTGAGCCACTCGTACCACGACATCCGGTCCGGTTTGGGCAAAGTAGTCATGATAAAATTGGCGGCTAATCCCTCAATTGCCAGCCAATCGGCTAATGTTTGCGTTGTTTCTAGTGGGAGTGGTCGAATAGTGTGGATCAACAGGCGCGCGAGCAGTGGCCGCAGGCGTGCCAGATTGCCGTTACTCGGCCAAAGCTGCACAAAGAGATGACCCGGCGAAAAGCCAAAGCCACTTAGCCCATGATTGTTGATCATCAACGGTTTGTTTGCGGGGTCCGTGGGGAAAAGGTAGCAGTTGAGCGTTGGCGGCAGCAGCGAATCGGGAAGCTGTTCGCAAAGCGCGGTGAGAATTTTATGGATGCGTGCAGCAACATCCTTCTGCGCAAATTGCTCGAACTGCCAAGCCGAAACGTTTCGATTGCGCGTCGGATTGAAGAGCCCCCACCCCTGCTGCATGGCCAACACATGAACGCCATCACGCTGCGCAGCCTGCATCACGTAAAAGCCATTCTGCTCTTTATTGGCAAAATGTTTGCCCAATTGTACCTGCAATCCGTCCGGATCAAAGAGCACGGGTCTTGCTTTTTCTAGCAGCACCTTTGGGTTGTCGGTTGATGTGAAGAGCGGTTCGAATGTCGATAGCGTATCGTGGACGATAATGTTCATGGGATTCAACTCACGGCCAGCACAGTCGGCTCGACCACGCGGATCAGCTCGTCGACCGTCAGCTCCAACATCGTTTGATCATCGCCACCGCCGCCGAAAATGGGCCGATCGCGCTGCGTCAACACCGACTCGTCCAGCAAAACCGGCAACTTCGTGCGATGACCAAAGGGTGGCACCCCGCCAGGAGGAAACCCGACAAGTGTAAGCACAGTCTCGGTCAAGGCCAGCTTCACCCTTTTCTTCCCTACCTCAAAATGAGTCGAAAGCAGATGCTTGTCTACCCGACTTTCGCCATTGCTAATAATCACCACGTGATCAACATAATCCGCTGGAACGATCCCCGTTTTGTCCGAGGGCATGGGGCGCTGCACCGCAAAAAGCAACGTTTTGATAATCTGATCCGTCGTTACGCCCAGCGCGGCGGCTGCATCGGGCACTGTTGGCGTCTCGTCGGCGCACGGAATCAGCCGAGCGTTAATATTATGCGTCTCAATAAAGTGCGCTAAATCAGTCGGCAGCAACTGGTTCATCGGTCCGAATCTCCTCGTTATTTTTTTGATGGAGAGGCTCACTCTGCGCCACAACTTCCACTTGCACAAGCGTATCGTAAAAGGTTGCGCCCGACCCCATATCCGTCTCCAACTGCGGCGTGATCTGGTTGATGTTGCGGCCATCGGGGCTAAACTTGTTCCACCAGATGCCTGGCGCAAGCAGCGTGCCCGCCACAATCGAATCGGTCACCTGAGCGGTCAGCAACACGCTGCCCAACTCGTTGGATAAACGAACACTATCGCCCGTGGCAACTTGGCGTGCCGCCGCATCGTCGGGGTGAATCTGCACAATTGGCTTGGACTCGCGCGTCAGAAAGCGATCCACGTTAGCAAAGGTCGTGTTGAGAAACGAATGCGCGGGTGGCGAAATGCAGATTAACCAATCAGAATCCGCTTCACGCTCGGGCATCTCTATATAGTTTGGCTGGGTATACGTCGGCAGCGGATCGTAGCCGTCGGCCCGCATTCGCTCGCTGTAGAATTCACATTTTCCACTCGGCGTCGGGAAGTTTCCATGCGCAAAGGGCAGGTACGGGTCCGCCACATTCAGCCGCGCAAACCCTTCGTCCATCAAGCGATCCCACGTAATGGTTTCAAAATCTGGGTGCGTCTGCTTTTCAATCAGCGTGCGCAAAATCGTCTCGTCCTCTTCGTGGAAACATGGATCGTCGTACCCCATTGCCCGCGCCAGCCGCCGAAAGATTTCGCTATTGGGCAAGCTCTCGCCAATCGGCGCAATCGCTGGCTGATTCAGCCCCAAAAAGAGATGCCCATAGGGACGCTGCAAATCCCAATGTTCGAGCTGCGTGGTGGCGGGCAGCAGATAGTCGGCATAGTCAGCGGTGTCTGTTTGGAAATGCTCCAGCACCACGGTAAAGAGATCCTCACGCTGCAAGCCCGCCAGCACCGCCGCCTGATCGGGCGACACCGCGGCCGGGTTGCAATTGTAGATAATCAGCGCCTTGACCAGCGGGCCAGCCTCAGCGGGCGTGGGCAATTGATCCACGGGACGGGGGACAGCATGCGAGCGTGCCAGCAATTCCCGATCCAAGCTGAGCGCATCGCCCAGTCGGTTCATGTTGATGGTGCGCGGGGTGCGCCCGGCCAGCAGATCCGTACGGTATAGATGGCCGTAATCAAAGTGGCGGAAGGTGCCGCTAGCGCTCAACTGAAAGCCGCCGCCATACTTGGTCCACGCGCCGACGAGCGCGGGCAAGCACGCAATCACGCGCGAGGCCATGCCCCCACCCACGTGGCGCTGCATCCCATAATTCATGCGGATAGCGGCGGGTCGGGTGGTGGCGTACTCGCGGGCCAATGTCTCGATTCGTTCAGCCGGTACGCCCGTAATCTGCGCGGCGCGGGCGGGTGTCCACTCGCGCACACGTTCGGCTAATTGATCAAAACCAAGGGTGTGATCGGCCACATAGCTGGCGTCGTGCAGGTTGTCGCGAATAATCACATGCGTCATGCTGAGCGCCAACGCGGCATCCGTGCCCGGCTGGATGGCGATCCACTCGTTCGCGGCTTTGGCCGTTCGTGTTTTAGCGGGGTCGATCACGATGACGCGCGCCCCAGCTTTGCGCGCCTTCACAATAAAGGGCCACAGGTGCAAGTTGCTGGTTAAGGTGTTGCTGCCCCAAATCAGGATCAACTTGGCGTGCGCATACGATTCGGTCTCCATTGCCACAGTCGAGCCGATTGTGTAGCTGACGCCCTCAAAACCCGCTTGCGAGCAGATCCCGCGGGCCAATCGGCTGGCCCCGATGCGGTTAAAAAAACGGTCGGAGAGGCCGTTCTGCTGTAGCATCCCCATTGTCCCCGCGTAGGAATAGGGTAACACAGCTTCTTCCCCATGCTGCGCGATAACGCCCTGCAAACGCTCGGCAATTTCGGCCAGCGCAACCTCCCAAGAGATGGCTTCGAATTGACCCGATCCTTTGGGCCCAATGCGACGCAATGGTGTGGTCAGGCGGTCGCGGTGGTAGGTGCGTTCGAGGTAGCGATCCACTTTGCCGCAGAGCGCGCCCGCGGTCACGGGTTGTTCGGCGTGTCCCCAAATGTCGATGGCGCGCCCGCTCGTTTGTTCGACGGCAACTTGCCAGCTACACGAGTCGGGGCAGTCGTGCGCGCAAACGCCGGTAACGATGTTGATGTTTGGGTCGGATTGATATTGTTTGCGTGTGGACATATTTGCTCCTTTGGAGGGATTGGATACTGGGGAACAGGGATTGGGTTTCGATGGTACTCGCTGGGACATAGCCCTGTACAAAGTAGCTACCTTTACCCAAAAGTGTTGAATGCTGGCATGGGGTTTGGGTTTGCCCATGTTGCCGCCCCCTGCTAACTTCCCCCAAATGTGGGAAGGAACCTTCACGGGGCGCACGAAGTTGCGCGATTTGCGACCAGATCTTACCTCCACGATCAGTTCCTTCCATAAACTGAAGGATCTGATAAAGGTAAGACAGGATAGACCCGTGAGAGTCTATAATGAGTGAGACAAAGCCCCGTGAATAACTCGTCCACCCAATCCCCAACCTACTTTCGCCAATAAGCGGGGGAGAAGAGTACAAAAACAGTAAAGATTTCGAGACGGCCCATGAGCATGAGAAAGCAGAGTAACCATTTTGCCATGGTGGGCAGGCCGCCATAATTTTCGGTTGGCCCAATGTCGCCCAAACCCGGACCGATGTTGCTCAAGGCCGAGACGGCTGCGGTGAACGATGTGTGCATGTCTAGCCCCATGAGCGCTAGCAGAAATACCGAAACCCCATAAATGAGAATGTACAGGACAAAGAAGCCCAAAATGTGCATGATCACGCTGGTGGGGACGGTTGCGCCATCCATGCGTACGGGGATGACGGCATTGGGATGCAGCAGACGTTTGACTTCGCTAAAGACAAATTTTACAACAATGTACCAGCGCACAACTTTCATCCCACCACCGGTGGATCCTGCGCAGCCGCCGATAAACATGAGCCCATAGAGCAAAAATTGCGAGCTAAAGGACCACTGTTCGAAGTCCGCTGTGCCAAACCCTGTGGAGGTGACAATGGCAACAACCTGAAAGAGCGTGTCGCGGAAGGCTTGTTCTAGCCCACCAAAGCGGCGAAAGACGTCGATACTGATGATGACTGTAACAATTGTAATGAGGCTGCAGTAGATGAGAAATTCTCGGTTCTTAAAGTAAGAGAGAAAGCTGCCGCTGATAAAGCGAAAGTGGAGCGAAAAGTTGATGCCCGCCAAAAACATAAAGAGAATAATAACATATTGCAAGAAGGGGCTGTATTCACCAACGCTGCTATTATTTGGCGAAAAACCACCCGTGGAGAGGGTGGCAAAGCTGTGGGTAATAGCGTCGAACCAATCCATGCCACCATACATCAGCAGACCCATCTCGATGGCCGTCAACGCGACATAAACGGCCCAAAGTATTTTGGCCGTCTGGGTAATGCGCGGGGTTAACTTGTCTGCAACGGGGCCAGGTACTTCGGCTTTAAATAGCTGCATCCCGCCAATACCCAGAAAGGGTAAGATGGCAAGCGAGAGAACGATGATGCCCATACCGCCCAGCCAGTGCGTTAGGCTACGCCAGAAGAGAATGCTGTGAGGCAACCCTTCGATGTCGCTCATAATGGTTGCGCCGGTGGTGGTAAAGCCAGAGATAGTTTCGAAAAATGCATCGGTTATGGAGGGCGCTGCGCCCATAAAAATAAATGGGAGGCAGCCAAAGATAGATGCAGACAACCAGCCAAGAGTAACAATGGCAAAGCCCTCCTTGGCGCGCAGCTCTCCACCGAAATCTGTGTACTTAAAGGCGATGAAGCCAGAGACGGCCGTTATAAGCGCGCTAAATGGAAAAGCGAGTATTCCCCCATCTCCGTAGATGAATGCGATGGGGGTGACCAGCATCATGGTCCCCCCGATGAAGATCATGAGCAAGCCCAAAATATGAATGATGCTACCAAAATGAATTGCAGGTGCTCTACCAGAAAGGGGTGTGCTTGGTGATGTTTTTCTTAGATTCATAGCTCTATTCGAAAAGCCGTTCGACGGCTTGGACGCAATCGGGTAGGGTAAAGACCACCGCGCGATCTTGCGGCTGGATGTGCGTCTCGCCGTGAGGAATCATAACGTTTTCGCCACGCATAACAGCTCCGACGACTGCGTTTCGTGGGAAGTTTATCTCTTTTAGCGGCTTGCGCGTGATCTTGGATCGATTGCCCGCAATAAATTCAATCAAACGTGCTTCCATGCCCGGCGGTGTGGCGATGTCGGCAATTTCGGCCTGAATTAGATGCTCTACTGCATTGACGGTGAGAAGCTGCTTGCTCACCACGGAATCTATCCCGATGCTAGGGATGACGGGAAGATAATTCACTTTGTTGACCAACGCAATCGACTGCGCAACGTTCATCTGGCGAGCTAGCAGTGCGCTAATAATGTTATGTTCGTCGTCGCCCGTTACCGAGACAAACGCGCCCATGTTGCTAAGGCCTTCGTCGCGCAAAATGTCGAAGTCGTCGGTTCCGTTACCGTAAAGAATAAGCGCTTTGGGCAATAAGTCAGCCAGTTGCTCGGCTCGATGTTGATCCTTTTCAAGCAACTTGACGTTGACTTCATCTTGCAGCGCTTCGGCAATGGTCAAACCAACCAATCCGCCACCCAAAATGATGACGTTGGAGGCTCGATTTTCGGCTTTGCCAGCCATGGTCATAAATTCCGAAACGTTGTTCTTATCGCAAACGACAAATACTTGATCGCCAGGCAGCAGTACATCTTGCCCCTTTGGGATGATCGTTTCGGTCGAACGCTCGATTGCCACAATTTGGATATGACGGTTGTCATATCTGTGCAGATCTTCCAGCGGCTGGTTGATCAGAGGAGAGTCGCGATCGATCCGCACGCCAATTACTTGGATTTTGCCGCTCTCAAAGTCAAAGGCATAGGTAGCGCTTGAGCGGCGCAAGAGTTGTAATACGGCGTTGGCCGTCTCTTTTTCAGGATGGATGATGTGATCGGCACCCAATTCGGAAGGGGATAGCACGAACTCGGGGTCGGTAAATTCGGGATTGCGCACTCGGGCAATGGTTGTTGGGACACCAACTTTTTTGGCAATGCGGCAGGTCAGCAGGTTGACTTCATCATCGTCTGTCATTGCGGCTACGATATCCATATTCTGTATGGATGCATTTTGCAGACAACGATAGCTCGATCCGCTGCCTTCAATAACGAGTGCATCGGCATGTTCGCTTGCGTGATGTATCTTACGCGAATCTTTATCCATCAGCGTTAGATCATGCTGCTGGGATGAAAGTCGCTGTGTTAAGTGGTAGCCGATGTCGCCAGCACCTATGATCAGAATTCGCATAAAACGTCTCTGTTATATGGGGAGCAAAGGTTATGGAAGAGTGATAGAAAAGAGCTGCTCCACGCCTCTTTTCCGATCCGAGTTTATTGTTCTTAATGGTTACATCTCTTTGGGCAAGTTTTCAATTTCGCTAACGTGGCCCATAAGCATTACTCTATCACCAGGGTGTAGGACATAATCTGCACTTGGACCAACGGTATACTCACTCTCTTTGCCATTGTCATGCTTAACGCTGAGCACGTGAACACCGTACCGGGTGGGAAGCTGTAGCTCTTTTAAAGATTTAGCCCACTTTTCGCTGATTACAAATTCCGAAATTTCATGATCGTCACCGAGATCAAGCGAGTTGAGATAGTGTGGCATGTTTAGGCGTTTGGCCAGGCGTATGCCCATATCTCGTTCAGGCTGAATTACCTCATCCGCGCCAACACTTGACAATATTTTTGCGGCAGTTACGTTCTTTGCTTTGCTGATAACGTGCTTTGCACCAGCACTTTTCGCTGCAACGGTCGCGAGAATATTGGACTCTAGATCTTCTCCAATAGCGATAACCACAATGTCAAAGTCACTACAGCCGAGCTTTTCTAGCGTTGCTTCTTCTGTTGCGTCAGCAATTATCGCTTGGGTGACGTCGTTCATAATGCCTTCGATTACATCTTCGGCTTGATCAACTACTACCACCTCATGCCCTAGCTCGTATGTAGTTGTGGCAACGGCTGCGCCAAAACGCCCAACCCCAATAATCAAAATCTGTTTTGTTTTCAATTTAGGACCGTACTTTATCCAATAAGAATATCTTCTGCCGGAAATTTAATGTGTGTTTCGACTGGTCTTTGCATGAGCGCCAAGGCAAACGTTAGCGCACCCAATCGACCTAGGTACATCAGTAGAATTATGATAATTTTACCCATAGCGCTTAATTGGCTTGTAACCCCCATAGATAATCCAACCGTGCCGATAGCCGAAATTGTTTCAAAGAGCAGTGCAAAGCGATCGATGTGTGGTTCGGAAAGCAGCAGAAGCGTCATCGCTGCACCGATAACCATGGTGGCAAACAATGCAATCACGCCAGCTTTCATAATAACATCTTTGTTCACCATCCGTTTAAACAGATACAGTTCTGATTGGCCTCGGCTGGTACTCAGCGCGCTGGCAATCAATACGAAAAATGTTACGGTTTTGATGCCACCCGCTGTGGATCCAGGATTGCCGCCGATAAACATCAACAGGAAGGTGACCATCAATGTGCCACCACGCATATTGCCATAATCTAGCGTGTTAAAGCCTGCCGTACGTGGCGTGATCCCCTGAAAAAGCCCGGCCCAAAGTTTCTCTGACAGGGACAACGAGCCCATTGTGGCTGGGTTTGTCCACTCGAACAGCAGCACAACCAGTACACCAAAAACAATGAGAAACGCTGAAGAGCTGAGAACCATTTTAGAATGCAGACTTAATGGATGGCGGCTACGGCTGCGAGTGCGTGACAAAATGTCGATGATGACAATGAAGCCAAGGCCACCAAGCAGAACCAAAAGTAGAATTGTCACATTGACAAGCGGATCGCCAACAAAGCCCATTAGGCTGTCCGAATAAAAGGCAAACCCGGCGTTGTTGAATGCACTTATGCTGTGGAAAAGTGCGTAGAACGCACCCGTTGCATTGCCGTGAAGTTCGCGAAACCGTACAAAGAGCAGAAGCGCGCCGATCAGTTCAACAGATGCAACGAGTAAGGCAATTTTGCGCACAAGGTCTACTACACCACCGACACTCTGCACGTTCATCTGTGCTTGTAAATTCATGCGCTCGCGAAAGCTTATCCGCCGCCCGCTTGCCATAACGGCTAATGTACCGGCGGTGATAAAGCCAAAACCACCCGCTTGAATGAGAAGAAGCAGAATCACTTTACCAAATAGGGTGAGATCTGTGCTCGTATTGGCTACGGCCAATCCGGTTACGCAAATTGCACTGGTAGCGGTGAATAGTGCATTTAACAATCCTAGGCTGCCAGCAGTGTGCGAGATGGGTAGTGCAAGCAGCACCGTCCCAATTAGAATTGCTGTTGCAAACGAGAGTGCAATTAGCTGCGGAGGGGAGCGTTTTGCCAGCCACAGCAGGAATGTGGCCCACGCTGGCTTTATTCGCTTGTGATAAGAATCAATTAATTTGCTCAATATATACCATTCCAGCTTCGATGTGCGGTTCTTTGAGCTTTTATCTGTTTTATTGACAAATCGGCACTGTAGAAATGATATTATCTCATAAATGTCGCGCTTGTGTTACGGGTAATCTGTACTATACATCGTTTTCGTTAGTAGAGCGAGCACCTGAAAGTACACGCAGTTAAATTTCTCCACATGGGTACCAGAGAGTTATGGACGGAGACAAAAGGAGAGACCCGCATTCCGCGAATGGGCCAAGAATAAAGTCTATTGCGAGTCATCTTGTGGCCCATTTATGGAATGCTAGCCCTTGCTACTCGCTCCAATTTCTTGTACCGTCGGATGCTCATACCTCTATAAAAATGATATGAACAATCCGTTATTTTAGCTTGATGTTACACTAGTGCGGATTCGGTCCCGACAATTGTCGCTACGAACCCGCATGGGCGTTCTTACTGGGCTTAAAGTAACTACGCTCAAGGTTACACTCATGATACAAACATATAGGCTGCATCCGCGACGCGAAAAAGTACCGAATGGCGCAATGCAAGTGCGTCAATATCTTTTGAGTAGCCGCCACCCAAAACACATGCAATAGGGATGTTTTCCTTAACACATGCCTCCAGCACTAGCTGATCGCGTTGGGCCAACCCGTCAGTTGTTAATGCTAGCTTGCCTAGCTGATCGTCTACATGTGGATCAACGCCAGCATCGTACAAAACCAGATCGGGGCGATGGCGCTCATCAGGCGGGTTTAGCAATGGATCCAGATGTGTGCGAAGTTCGGCCAAGTAAAGATCGTCATCCGAATCGACTGGGAGCGACAGATCAAGATCGCTAACCTGCTTGCGAAAAGGAAAATTCTTGCCGCAGTGCATTGAAAAGGTGAAGACGTTATTGTCGTACTGAAAAATGCTGGCTGTACCGTCGCCTTGATGCACGTCTAGATCCACAATGAGCACGCGCTTGGCCAACCCTTCTGCTTGGACGACGCGCGCAGCGATGGCCAGATCATTAAAAATGCAGTACCCTGATCCAAAATCGGCGTAGGCATGATGTGTACCGCCAGCAACGTTGCAGGCTATCCCGTATACGAGCGCCAAGCGGGCGGCGAGTACGGTGCCTCCGATTGCGGTACAGGTACGATTGACGAGCGCAGGGCTCCACGGAAAGCCGATCCGACGCATAGCTTTGGGATCAATTGAGCCGGAAAGATATGCGTCGACAAAGTCGGGGGTATGGGCGAGGGTGAGCATCGATTTGTCTGCTATTTCGGGGACATAGAATTGATGCAGTGCGGCGATTCCATTTGCAACCAAGTGTTCGTAGACTCGGCCAAATTTTGGCATGGGGAAACGATGCTCAGGCGGCAGCGGGGTGACATAGTCTGGGTGATAGACGAGCGGAATCGACATAGTAATAATCGGCGGGTCACTCTGTTTTATGCAGAAGCATACTGCTCTGTGCTCATTGTAGGTTTGCCGGGTACATCGTGACACATGCGACAGCGAGCTTCGTAACTTTCGCTGCCACCGACTTGTATAATCGGAGCGTCAAATTGCGAAGGTTTCCCATCGATCAACCGCTGGGTGCGGCTCGCTGGCCCACCACAGCAGACGCAAATCGCATGTAGTTTGTCCAATTGTTCTGCTAGTGCCATCATCAATGGCATAGGGCCAAATGGATCACCGCGAAAATCTTGATCGAGGCCAGCCACTATCACACGTTTGCCTCTATCTGCCAGTATATTGCAAATATCGGCGATCTTCCAATCGAAGAATTGAATCTCGTCAATCGCAATGACGTCGGCATCATTGTCTACCTTATCTAATAGGTCATCAGCCGAATCCACTATGACTACATCTTCGCGTGCCGTACCGGTGTGCGAGGCAACGCGTTGCAAACCATAACGGTTGTCGATTTTGGGCTTAAACATCTGCACTTTCTTGCGCGCGATCTCGGCACGTCGTACACGTCGCAGCAGCTCTTCTGTCTTACCGCTAAACATGGATCCACAGATAAGTTCTACCCATCCATGTGGTGAGTGACCGTGGTAAAGGTCGTTCATGGAAAAGAATTTCTCCTTCAAACTTTGTAATAAAATTAGAAAAGAAAAAAGGTAGAGACTATCGCCTCTACCTTATCTTTTACTCATTTTCTTTTGGGGCCTGTGCTATAGGTTTACCAAGAAAAATCCTGTACCACATCTTGAAAGAGAGTAGGGACAGAATATTCCTGGAGAGCGATAGCAGGTGTAAGCGGACCTAAAAGTTAAACTATTCGGCGCTTTCTGTTGCTGCATCAATTGTTTCAGATGTCTCTTCGACTGTCTCTTCAACGATAGCATCTTCGTTGCCATCGTACTTCTCTAAAACGGCAGCAGCGGCGGCATCTGGATCATCACCGCGGGCGCGTGCTCGGCGTGCAGCCTTTTCGGCCTCTTGACGAGCTGTGTTCTGAAGTTCGCGCTTTACTTCACCCGATTGGCGATTTTCCAATCGTTTCATAAAGCGTTCAACCTGACCGGCACTATCGACAATACGCTGCTCACCAGTATAAAAGGGGTGACAGTTGCTGCAAATATCGGTGCGGATCTCTTCTGATGTGCTTCCTGTTAACCAAGTGTGTCCGCAAGAACAGATCACCTTTGCAGCAGGAAAAAATGTTGGGTGGATATCTGGTTTCATTTGTATAAACCTCTATAGTTAAGACTGCACATATACATATCCAGAAAATTTTCGTATCACATCTTGAAAAGTAGAGATGGGACAAAATTTTTCTAGAGACCTATACTTGTGCAGAAAATGCTAGGCTTCTTTTTCAGCGTAGACGCTAATCTGCTTTCTGTTTTTCTTTGCCCATTCAAATTTAACATACCCATCAACCTTGGTAAAAAGGGTATCATCTTTACCCTTGCCAACATTAATGCCTGGAAAAAATTTGGTCCCACGCTGGCGAACCAAAATGCTGCCAGCTGTAACGAACTCTCCGCCAAAGCGTTTTACACCAAGACGTTGGGCATTTGAATCTCGACCGTTGCGGCTAGAACCGCCACCTTTTTTATGTGCCATTATCAATCACTCCTATTTCTATAGTAAGATATTTCTATAGTATGACGTATAAACTAGTTTGACTATCGAAACTAGCTCTCCATTTCTTTGGCTTGACTGATCCAGCCTTCGACTTCTTCAACAGAGCGTTCGCAAAGTTCAGCTAGCTTTTCGGCATCAGCCGTTGCAAGTTGCCCAAAAGAGGTAATGCCGAACTCTTCTCGTAAGCGACCTTGGAATACTTCACCAATGCCGGTGATCTTCGTTAAGTTGTCTAGTTCAACCACGTCGGCTACTTCTTCCTCGACGGCTACTTCTTCGACAACAACAGGCTCGATCTCTTCGACTTCAGCTACAGGCTCTTCAGCTACAGGGTCGTTGACGGTAGCCTCTTCAACTGCTTCAACTTCGGCGACAATCTCTTCAGCCATTACCTCTTCGACTATAGCGTCTTCGACTATAGCGTCTTCGATTACTTCAACCTCGGCTACGGGCTCTTCAACTACAGCGTCTTCAACAATTGGAGCCACGGCAGCCGCTGGTTTTGCAGCCTTTTTCTTCTTGCGCTTAGGTTTTGCAACTTCGTCTACTGCTTTTTCGGGAACCGTGTCATATGTCACGCCGCCAAAGCTCACGCTTTCGATCTCTAGGCGAGTGAGATATTGGCGATGACCACGTCGAACACGAATACGTTTTTTGGGTCGGTAGCGGAAAACAAGAATCTTCTTGCCGCGATATTGACCCGTAATCTTTGCCCGGACAGTTGCGCCCTCAACAATAGGTTGCCCAATGGTTGCGCTCTCTCCATCCGACACGAGCAGAACATCATCCATTGTCAGAACTTCACCGATTTCGCCTTCTAGCTTTTCTACTTCAAAAATATCACCAGCGGTTACACGATATTGCTTTCCACCGGTACGCACAACTGCATACATAGTTTATTGTCCTTTCAACCGCGTCCAGAAAGATCTGGAACTTTATAGAGGCGGCTCTATGTTTTTAACGAGCCCTAATTGTAGCGCTCATTTTATTGTTTTCTGTAGGATTCTGTACCGTCTCCTATCTTTAAATTCACAATCTCTGAGTATAGTGCAATTGATACGATTTCGTCAAACAGAAGAGAGTCTCAATATTGTAGGCGAAGTTCTTGCAAAAGCAACCAGTAATAAGCTAGAGTATGGGCAGAATAAGGTAGAGTAGCTTGCGGCCATGCGATATAGTTTATTTTTGAAATGACCCAAATGATAAAAAGAACAAAACTTAGAAGGGCAGAAAATAAGACGTGAAAATTTATACAAAAACTGGTGATATGGGCGAAACAGCGCTCTTTGGTGGTCGACGGGTTTCAAAGGCACATGCGCGTATCGAGGCATACGGGCTTGTCGATCAACTGAACGCGCAATTGGGTATTGTTGCATTGCATATGGATGATCAGGAACTGGGCGCACACATTCAGCGTGTGCAATCTCAACTTTTCGATTTGGGTGCAGATCTCGCCACACCGATTGACGTTGAAAGCGACTACATTGTGCGCATTTCGGTTGAGCAAATTGAAGAGTTGGAGCAAGAGATTGATCAAATGGAAACTGAGCTAACGCCGCTCAAAACCTTCATTTTACCAGGGGGCGCGCCCGCCGCGGCGTATCTGCATATGGCACGTACCATCTGTCGCCAAGCCGAACGCGCGACTGTTCACCTATCCAGTATCGAACAGATCAATGAGCACGCGCTGGTCTTGCTTAACCGTCTTTCGGATTGGTTTTTTGTTATGGCAAGAGTATGCAACCATCGCAAGCAACTGCCCGATATCCCATGGATATCGCCATCGAGTAAGTCAGGCGGCTAATTTCTAACACAAATTCAATCTTCCCTTAATCTTTACATACTATGATGGGGTAATTTCAATCTGATATTGCGTTCTTGGCCCCACCTCACTCTTCCTAAGGGAGAAAGCTGTTAACGGGCTTAAGAATCTGCCTGCTATGCAAGTAAGACTGGTGATCCTATGACAGTCCCTTCCTTGGGGAAAGCTAGGATGGGGCCAAAAGCATTGCCAAAGCCGTGAGTATGTCATTGCTTGCTAGTCTGGCGAATAATTCACGACACTAATAACAAGTCAGTAGCAACACAATATTAATAGTAATAAAGTAGTCTCGATTTAGGCTAAACAAGAAAAATAAGTATCCGGGTATAGGTACACTTAACCGTGGACTACGATTGAAACCGTAGCCTGATACGAGAAACCTGTTGAAAACAGGTTAAATGTCACGATTTTGGTGGATATAACAGGGCTTTTAGCCTGTTTCCCGTGCCAGACGCCGTATTTTAACCGGCGTTTGACTGGGTATTTTATTTTTTGGATGGCCTTAGATAAAGTTGATGTATGTTCCAAATGACAAAATATGACTTGTTACAGGACACAATAGTAAAACGCATCTGTAAAGGAATTATCATTGCGCTACTTTTGGCTTTTCTTTTACAGCCGCAGACAACTTACGCACATGGTGGTGTCATCATGGATGGTGGCTTTACGCCTGAGTACGAATGGCTTGTACTCTCCGCAAACTCGCCGCTGGTCGAGGGGTTAAATCTAATGTCGTTTGTGATTTACGACATCAACACCTATGAACCCATTGACGGGATGCGAGTCGAGGTGCTGATTGCGCACCCAAGCAGCAGGGTCGAATGCTGCAATGCCGATGAGCATGTTGGCCCTATCGAACTTGAGGCTGACCCAGAAAATTGGCCGGGTGACTATTCATATCCGCTGCCGCTAGATGGATTTGGCAATTTTCAGCTCAAATTTATTGCTTACAAAGGCAATAGTGACGAACCCGCGATCGAGGCAATTTCTACTATGTTGGTCTTGCCAGACTTGAATAATATTACGCCCGAGCCGAATCCGAACCTGATACCTCCTGATGAAACCGGCGTAATCACATCGCCACTCTCTGCACCAGGGCAAGCGGAAAGTCCACTTGGAGCTCCTTTGCCAGGCATAACAAAAGATATAGCAATTACGGGTACAGCTGCCTCCACGTCACAGTCTGAACAAACAATTTCTGCCTCGAATGGATCGACAACACAAGCACCGATCAGTGGTGGGACCACAGCCGCTGTCGCAACAACCGAAGGAGAAACATTGCTCGACAAACTACGCAGGCAGTGGATACTTTGGACTATGGCAGGACTCATTCCCTTGGCGATGCTTGCCTTCTTGCTCTTTCGCCCATCCGTGGACGAGCTTGTTGCTCAAAAAGAAGCTGAACTTGCTGCAGAAGCTGATGATGATATTGAAGATTTTGAGGAGGGACTAGATGATTAGCTCGCTCGAAAATCGTCGCATTCGCTTCGATATCTTACGCATTCCGTTGCTTGGCCATTTCCTCAAGTGGAGGCATAGCCGCACCGCCATGCAAATTGTGCTTTTCGCATTGGCTGCGGCCATCATTATCGACGGGCTGTTCGGCACGCAACTTGCGGCTAAAAATGTCGCCACCGTAGGCGTGTGGGTTCACTACCGAGGGATTGTTGTCTTTGCGCTGCTGCTTGTGGGGAACCTCTTTTGCGCGGCCTGCCCATTTATGTTGCCGCGCAAACTCGCCAAGTGGATCGGCAAACCGACCCGACGCTGGCCGCAGTTTTTGCGCAACAAATGGCTCGCACTTGTTGGCCTCATTTTCATCATCTACACCTACGAGCTCTTTGACCTCTGGTCTAGTCCATGGTGGACGGCGTGGCTCGCCGTCGCCTACTTTGCCACCGCCTTTGTGCTCGAAGCTTTCTTCACCCGCAGCAGCTTCTGCATGTACGTCTGCCCGCTCGGATCCTTCAACTTTCTCTACAGCACGGTCAGCCCCACGCAGATCACCTCGCGCGATCTGCAAACTTGTCGCGACTGCGTGGGCAAAGAGTGCATCAACGGCAGCGAAACGCAAAATGGCTGTGATCTAGAGCTCTTTGTGCCAACCATTCAAAGCAATATGAACTGTACGCTCTGCCTCGATTGCGTCAAAGCCTGCCCGCACGACAACGTCGCATTGACCGTGCGCCCACCCGGCGACGAACTCTTCCGCCAAAACTGGCCCCATCGCCTCGATCTAGCCTTTCTGGCGATCATGGCCTCGTCAGTTGGTCTCATTAACGCGTTTGGCATGACGCCCCCCGTCTACCGCTTAGAACTTTATTTGGGCGATCTCTTTAACACGCAAAGCGAGGCCATTGTTCTTGGTTTTATTTACATCGTCAGCGTTGTTCTGGCACCGCTGTTGCTCGCCTACAGCGCCGCGTGGATCGGGCGCACGATCAGCCGCCAAACGATCTCACTCAATCGGCTTCTCATGCGCCACGCCTACAGCTTTGTTCCACTTGGCCTCGCAATCTGGACAGCCCACTACCTCTTCCATTTCGTCATCGCTGCCATGACAATTGTCCCCGCCTTTCAAGACTTCTTCGCGCGCACGCTCAACTGGCCGATTTTGGGGCAATCTGATTGGCAAATGCCCGCACGCTATGTGCCCTCATTTACCTCAGTCCAAGTCTGGCAAAGTATCATCATGTACATCGGTCTCTTTGCCGCAGTGGGCTTAACGATCTATGCTGCCCGCAATGCGCACAAAGGGGAAGCTAATGGTCGAAATGCCGCCCTGCTCGAAGCCCTTCCGTGGATCGCGGTACTGCTTGTCATCGCCGTTGCCAGTGGCATCACTTTCTTATTGCCCATGGAAATGCGCGGTAGCCCGCTCGGGGGGTAGGACAAGCTCAAAGTGGGGAAAGTAAACAGCAAACAGTTTAGTCATGAGTCAAAACTGTTCGCTATTTATTTAATTACTCACCCAAATTCGTACCTGCCTTTCTGCTCACATTCAATAACCACTGCTCTGTTTTTAGGCAAATGCCGCATGAGAGAATGCTCTCTCCGCGGCTTATGTCCTTTATTTTTCTGCAATGGCCTTACTGTATCGCCAGCGGTAAAAACATACCCACCGAATTTGTATCCGTCGCAGCCACCGTTGCATCCACAAAAACCTCAAGTTCCACCAATCCTGTATTGCCCCCACTGCTGCTTACCACATCCATTCGCAACGTCTCCACTATTTCTGTGGGCGCAATATCAAATCGATATCGTTGTTGCGCATCGGGCAGCGTAAACGGGCCAAAAGTCTCGCTAGTTTTGGTTCCAGCATTTGCCGTCAAAATGAACGATGAAATCTGCGCCGTTCCATTCAACATAGACCGCGTCCAAATCGAAACAGCGTGCGGCAGGGACGGTTTGCTCAGCCGCACTGCAAAAAATGCATCGCTCCCATCACCATTGGAGGACCACGACGTAAACGCATTTCCGTCTAGGGCAGAATTCGCACCAAACAGACCATCGTTAGACGCATTCCCAAAATTGCTGCTCACCGCTTCGACAGACGCGCCTGCGGCCAAACCGGCCACATTAATTGCACTCTGCAAATCAGGCGTCTTACTCGGCGTGCGGAATGTCATTGGCTCGCCCACATAAATATTGCCCGCGGCATCCGTCCCCTGAACTCGATAGAAATACTCAGTATCCGCTAATAGTCCAGAAAGCAGCGGTTCGTGTTCTGTATGTGCGCCCCCCATCATGTCCAAATCAGTCGCAATCTGCCCGTAGGTCTCATCCGTCCCGTATACCACCGAACAAACTAACGGCACGCTCGAAACAAAAGCAACCGTCGCATAGGTTGGCTCTCGCTCAACAATCTCTGGCGGACCATCCGCATAAACATCGCTCAATGGTCGAACTTCGATGTCACTGCCTTCCGTGCCGTTACCCTGCGCGTATGCTTTACCCCACATACCCACTAATAATAGTAGAGCCATTAGTAGAGCCACGCACCCAATTAATATCCAACTTTTTTTCTTATCAACGATGTTATGCAGCATTGCGAAAATTCTCCAAAACTATTCTGAAAACTATTTACAATATTAAAGATTAAACAAAATTAGGGGCTGCGTAGTGAAGAACAGTGGCTGTTTCTACCACTGGGTTTCTACCACTGGATTTCTATCACAGCACAAGACGCAAATCACATTTTGCTTTTCTGGCAGAGATCAATTCATTTTAATTCCAGTACCACTTAAATAATCTCTAGTCAAGTCCGTGACCCGACGGATCTGATCAGAATTTCGGCACCTAAGCCACGGGTGTTGTAAGCGACTGCTTCGCAAACATTAGATCCGTTCAGAGCAAAGTACCCCTTATTTAAGCGGTCTTGATCTTGGTTTTAATTTCACAATGCCTAATTCAAATCGATTTTTAAGTGACAAGGGGACATAAACGAAGGATTAATGGAGCATCATTAGAATGATGCTCCATTCAAAAACGAGGGAGTTCTATACTGTTTAAAAACTGTTCGTTTTACTCGAATTCACGTTCATAACTTGGCTGCGATCCGATATGATTTCATAGATGAATCCGTCCATTGGCGTGGAGGGTTTGCAGGTGGTTCAGTGTAACTCAACCACGCCACTCTTGCTCGCAGGCGATGAACTCTTCTACTCGCTCAAAAAGTTTCTTTGTCATTTACTCTTTATCTCTGGATTATGGCAAGGCTAGAGTATACCATCCGAAATAATGGGTATGCTACGCCCCAACTTCAAAACCAGCCAAGTTCTCTAGCGCCTTAACCAGTCCATGGTTGCCTTCTTCGCCCAAACCTTGTGCTTCTAGCGTGCGGTACAGTTGGAAGATTAGCCCAGTCCCCGGTAGCGGAACGCCCATCTTGTCGGCAGCATCCAAAATTAAGCGTACATCTTTCTGCTGCAAATCGATCATAAAGCCTGGACGCCAATCACGGTCAATAATTTGGGGCGCACGATTGGTAAACATCCAACTGCCAGCCGCACCATTCTTGACGGCTTCGTACGCCTTAGTTAGATCCAAATTACCCGCCTGTGCAAACATCAGCGCTTCGCACATAGCCAGACAGTTGCCAACCACTAGAATTTGGTTGACCAGTTTCACCGTCTGCCCGGCACCGGTCCCCCCAACGTGTGTAATGGTTTGTCCCATCGCTTCAAACGCGGGCATGGCACGAGCAACGTCGGCCTCATCACCACCGATCATAATCGCCAGCGTGCCTTTGGCTGCGCCTTCGCTTCCGCCGCTAATCGGGGCATCTAACATCTGGACATCTTTTTCGGCCAACTTCGCGGCTACATCCTGCGTCACCTGTGGGCTGATCGTGCTACAGTCGATCACCAGCGAGCCAGCCTTTACCCCGTGGATGATACCATTTTCGCCCAACACAACCTGCTCGACATCGGGCGTGTCGCTGACACAGATAATGGTAATGTCACAATTTTCTGCCACGTCGGCTGGACTTGCCCCCGCAGTTGCACCTTCTTCAACTAGTGGATCCATGCGGCTAGAGGTGCGGTTCCAGATACGAACTGAAAAACCAGCTTTAAGTAAATTGCGTACCATGCCTTGCCCCATAATGCCTAAACCGACAAATCCGATCTGTTCGCTCATCTCTTCCTCCGCTATTGTTGGATGTTTTGTATTGGATATGTATAGATCCCCATAAAAATTCCGTACCGCTCTCTGCTCTTTGGATGCGGTTACGGAGTTTTTCTAGGTAAGTATATCTGATAAAAGTTGATTGGCTAAAGGATAAACTTCTCGGCTTCGCCACCCGATCCAACTGTGGCATCTGCCGCAATCTCGACCAAAACTTGAGAGAGGCTAAATCGGGTCACAGCTAATGAATTGTCTGGTCGAATTGACGGGAAGCGTTCACTAAAAACACGTGCAACGGGCTCCCAATATTTGATATTACGAACAGAGACTCGCAGCCTCGTTACGTCGCGCAGCTCTCCACCCAGTATACGAATTTCGCTCTCGATTTGATCAAGTATAAAGCGTGTTTGAGCCTTTGCATCGTCTTGTCCGATAATCACGCCGTTGGGATTACGGGCAATCGTGCCTGAAATAACAATATGGTCACCAACTCGAACTGCTCGTTTGTGGTCAACAAGTGAGCGAGATCGCAAGCTATTTCTTTCTCGCTGATATATCAGCATTTCATTCTCCTTCCATCTTCATCTTGCCTTTAGCCCCACCGCTGTTCCCCTAATCAGTAACAGAAATCAGTAATGTAATAGTCATCTAATACGGTCACTGTATAATACAGTCACTACAAATCAGATACTATAAATTAACTACTACAGATTAAACGGAGCACTATAAAATATTCGGCGTAGAAAATACCTTTTGCACTGCGATTGTTTATGGTGGTATACACGACGAAATTGAAAGTTTGGCGCACGTTGGATAAGTGTAAAACAGAGCGGCTATGGATAATGGATAGTTTTTGTGTAGCGAAGGCCATTCCCAAAAATAAAATATCCAATATGGCCGCAGCTATATTAAGAGAGCTGCTTTCATCTTGGCCCCTTATTTTTCTGGTTAAGCCTAAGACTCTATATGAATAGACGAATTATTTTTTGCGCTGCTGTGGAGTGTAACAATGGTAGAATTTCAAATTTGGGTAGTACAAAAACGATTCTGTATTATCTACTTATGTACAGAAATAGGCAAACCATTCTCAACTTAAATGAGATAAATATATGATTAATTTGATATCTTAGTAAAGAGCGCAATCTAGCACTCTATCAGCGAGAATTTAAAAAGTCTATGGCTCTTCGGGCTCTCGTGCGGTTGATATTAAAACTAGCCATGGTGGATAACCTGTGTCGAGTGCAACATACTCTGTCTGTCACACAAAATCTGTCTGCCACATAAGCTTCGGTTGAATCAGACTGATTTTGTACTCAGGTAACCACGGATACATTCGACTTAGAATGCTTAGTTAACCACAAACGGCAAAAATAGCGTGCGCCCTGAATCTAGTGAAATCGTATACCCGATGCCAGGACCATGAATGCCTGAAAGAGTCGAGCGCGTTTCAATATAATACTCGCCCGTAGCGGAGACTTGCCATGTGGCGCTTCCCTCTGTAGACAGAAGAGTCGTGATAGCATCACAATTGCGATAGATTGTTGACTGGGCAAAACTATCGCCAAATTCTGTCAGATTTAGCTGATATTCATCGCCTTCCATTACCGATACTTTGAGCCAATCCACATCACCCTCCACGTGAAATGTATGACGCTGTGACTCGTCTACATCCAGAGAACGCGCTTGAGAACAACTGTCATCGCCCTCGATATCGAACGCATCCCCATAGGGCGACACAATCTGCATCATTGGGAACCCGTAGAGTACAGTTTGCGCAACCACTTTTTGATGAGCCGCACTCAGCTCGCTATCCACCAGAGTCATCTCCGAGAGATAGCGTTTTTTGGCCTCATTTAGCGCTTCGGACAACCCAATCGATTCATCTTTCACAACTTGCTCCAAAAAGCGCTGCCCCAAAAGTTCAGAAAAGCGTATCTCGTTACTGTCAACCAACCCATTGCCCGTATTGCCAATAAAGGCAGCGCCACCTGCAAGCCACATCTGTGCCCAATCGATAGGGGGCGTGGCGTCGTCTGGTGCGCTCAGTCCCGCATAGTTACTCACAGGGAAATAGGCAAGCGTGCCGCTAATTGGAAGAGTCCACGCAGCAACCCGTTCGGCCAATAAGGCTTGATTATTCGTCCCACCACCGACATTCACCGACCCGTGATCTGCTCGCATATAGATCATCAACAGGCTCGGCATTTGGACAGTCAACTTTGTGTCGAGCATAGAGGGGGTCCAGCTTTCGCCGATCAACTCGCAATCTGCGGTCAACTGATCCCACATAAAGAGATCACACGTTTTCTCCGCAGAGTCGACCATTGGCCCATAACCGGCAGTCAACGCGCTCTCCAGCGTAATGGTTCCATCTATGCGCGAAAATTGATCCATCATTGCAATAATTTCAGTTGGCGTCTCGACCAGTCGGCCCACGCCCAATGTCGGCTCGAATGGTGGTCCAGCAGACAGACCATTCGGATCTGCGTAAAAATCGTCCGTCAACAGTTGACTGGATAAAAACGCAGCGCCGAGCGGCGATCCAAGCGGCACTTTGCTATAGATTGTTGCGGGGGGATCTAAATTGGTGTCAATTCTTTGATAGGGGATGTGGCTATCGCCACCGATCAGCACAATGTATTCAGTTGAGGCCGTACGCTCGGCAGAGATAAGCCCATGAACCGCATTTGACGCAGCCACCGCGAGCGGAACATTTGCTGGATCCGCTTGCCAGTTAGCCCAGTTTGCTGAAAAAGATGGGGCTTCGTCTACAAAAACAACGCGTCCATCCACAGCAGGATGCATAGCAAAACTATTTAACCTTGTCATCAATGGCACAACCCCATTTACAGTATACGCTTCTACCATTTGTGAATAGTTAATCAGAATCAGAGTCTTCTCACCAGTTAAAGGCGCTGCGTTGACGTTCTCGGTCGGGCTAGCCAGAAGCGGCATCGAGAATGATGTGTCTGATACAACACTCAGCGAAATGAAAGCAGACAACGTAAGAAACGTTATCGTGAACGCACGCGAGCAGCGCAGGGTGAAAAAGAGAATTGGGGTTTGCAATTTAGGTATCATTTTTGGATTTTGGGTGTATGGGGGATGATTCAAAAGCTAGGGTTGTATACAAGAATCAGTAAAAAGACTCACTGGCAATAATCAGTTACATACTCCTGAAATAAAGTCATCAATTTCTGCGTGACCGGACCGGGCACACCATCGCCGACCATCATCTCATCGATCTCGATAATTGGCAGAACCTCTTTACCCGTCCCAACCACAAACGCTTCATCCATCTCTGGGATCGACACATAGGGCAGTTCAGTTACCACCACCTTAAAATGCTTCTCGGCCAATTCACAAATCACTCGACGCGTAATACCGTCTAACACAGCATCTTTCGCCGTCAAAAGCTGATTACCCTTGACCAAAAAAAAGCTTGCCCGCGTGCCTTCGGTTACCAACCCGTCCGGTGTGCGATAAAGCGCCTCGATACCACCCGCCGCGGTTGCCTCTTGGGCGGCTATAATTGCGCCGATATAGTTAAGACTCTTCACCCCAGGCATATATCGCTCCATCTCAACAGTCACCAAACGCGCGCCGCGAGCATAAAGCGCTTCGTCGCGCGGCGCGATTGGCGACAGAAGAATGGCCAAACTTGGCTTCTGCTCAGGCGTAAAAAAGGTCGAAGATGGTCCACCCGTGGCAATCACACGAACCGAGACGTTTCCCAATTCTGGAAAAGCAGCATAATTGTGCGCCAGCAGATCCTGCACAGTTTGCTCTAATTCGTCAATGGGCCAAGGCAGCGTCAGCTTAATGGCCGCAGCTGATTTTTGCAAACGCTCGATGTGCGCACGCAAATGAAAGGGTTTTCGATTATAAGTCCTTAAAACATCAAAAACACCGTAACCGCGCACAATGCCCAGATCATTCATGGGCAAAGCCGCAATGTCGGCGGGCACATAAGTACCGTTTACATAACAGAATAAATTCGTCACAGAACTCTACTCGCGAATATGTCCGTCGCCTACACAGACCCATTTATATGTCGTCAATTCTTCCAGCCCCATGGGGCCACGCGCGTGCAACTTCTGCGTGCTTACCGCTACCTCGGCACCAAGCCCAAATTGGCCCCCGTCGTTAAAACGCGTGCTCGCATTGACGAAAACCGCGGCCGAATCAACCTCGTTAACAAAGCGGGTTGCGTTGGCCCAATTCTGCGTCAAAATCCCGTCGGAGTGATCGCCGATGCCGTGAATGTGCGAAATCGCTTCGTCCATACCATCGACAACTTTAACGCCCAAAATCAGCGCCATCCATTCCTCCTCAAAATCGCCTTCCCCTGCGGCTACCACGGTTGCGCCATGCTCACTACTCTTTTGAAGAATAGAAAGCGCGTCTGAGGCAGCGCGCAATTCTACACCGCTTTGTGCCAGTCGTTGCGCCGCACGCGGTAAGAAGCCCACGGCAACCTGTCGGTGAACCAAAATAGTATCCAACGCATTGCAAACGCTGGGACGCTGCACTTTTGCGTTCTCGATTATGTCGAGCGCAGAATCGAGGTCGGCACTTTCGTCTACAAAAAGGTGGCACACCCCAACCCCGCCCGTAATCACCGGGATCGTGGCTTGTTCTTTGCAGCGTTTATGCAGGCTCGCCCCCCCACGCGGGATGATCATGTCCACGTGTTGATCCAGTGTAAGCAGTTGACCCACCAACGCCCGATCCGGATTGCGAATGTACTGCACCGCCGCCTTGGGCACACCTACTTTATCCAACGCTGCGTGGATCACGTCGACGAGCGCGATATTGCTGCGCAGAGTTTCGCTGCCGCCGCGCAATATTACCGCGTTGCCCGTCTTTAAGCAGAGCGTGGCAATGTCAATCGTCACATTGGGGCGCGCTTCGTAGATCACGCCCAACACGCCAATCGGCGTTCGGCGGCGGCTGACCCGCAGCCCGTTTGGCAGCACGCGGCTCGACAGATCCTCGCCTACCGGGTCGGGCAACCCACAGACGCTGCGTGTGTCGTTGGCTAACCCCGACACGCGCGACTCTGTTAGCAAGAGGCGATCCAGCAGCGCATCGCTCAATCCTTTGGCGCGCCCGTCTGCAATATCAAGCGCGTTTTGGGCGATGATAAAGTCGGCATTCTCTTCCAAACCATCAGCAATCGCCATCAATGCTTCGTTCTTGCGTACGGTGGTCAACGTGGCAAGGGTTCGGCTGGCAACGCGTGCGGCTTGACCCATTTGCTCTAAATCGACCTGCTCGGTTTTTACTTTTGCCGAACTATTTGCGGCTTGTTCGTTCACTTCGGCCTCTACTATTGCAGCCATTTTTTGCTCTCCCAGTACAGTTACGATTTATTTTGGACTTATATGCTGTCTCTATTCTATTTGGCATTGTTTGGTGGTTGGCAACAGGTTGACCTCACCCTAGCCCTCTCCAATTCGCTTCGCTGAAGAGAGGACTGATCTGGAACGCTCAGATCTATCGAAATGCAAGCAAGATTGACTGCCGCGTGACGGTTCCCTCTCTTTTGGAGGGGTTAGGTCCAACACACACAACCCCAATCACGCTACCAATGTACCTATTTTGATCTACTAAATTTACACTAAAAACAGCCTAACATATCCCATTTAAAATTGTCAACGGGAGCTATTAATTTTGTCATCCGCAGCAGAGACTTTATAATCATCTATTCAGACGTTTTCATTTGGCGGTATGTTATTTAGCCGAGAATGATGCTCGGCGATAAATTTTTGATCGGCAGCCGAAAGCGTCGCCTTTTCGATCAGGTCGGGGCGGCGTTGCAGCGTACGCAGCAAAGATTGCTCCCGTCGCCACTGATTTACGTTAGCATGATGGCCGCTGGTCAAAGTCTCGGGGATAGCCTCATCACGAAAGATCGGCGGACGCGTATATTGCGGCCCTTCGAGCAGACCATTCATGCCGCTAGAGTGGCTGTCGTCCCAAGCGCCCAATGCGTGGCCAAGTGCGCCGGGCAAGAGCCGAATCATCGCATCGATCAGCACCATGGCAGCCAATTCGCCGCCGCTCAGTACGTAGTCACCAATGCTGATTTCGTCTGTCACCAATTGCGAGCGCACGCGATCATCGACTCCTTCATAGCGACCGCAAAGCAGGGCTAATCGATCATGCTGGCTTAACTCTTGTGCAACCGATTGGGTTAGCGGGCGACCTTGAGGCGTCAATAAAATGATGGGCGTGTTGCTATCCATAGTTGAAGACCTAGCTTCAAGATCCCACTCGGGCAAATTGACGTAGGCATCTTCATTGGGCAGTACCCAGCCAGTCGGTTGTGAAAGCACAGTCTCGATCGAGCGAAAGATTGGTTCAGGCTTCATCATCATGCCGCCACCGCCCCCATATGGTGTGTCATCACACGTGTGATGCTTATCGGTCGCATAGGCACGAATATCATGCAGCGCAATCGAACATAGATTGTTCTCTATAGCCCGTTTGATAATGCTTTCGGAAAATGGTCCGGAAAACATCTGCGGAAAAAGTGTAAAAACGTCAACGTGAAGAAAGTTACCCATTCAGTTAAATCCATCTCAGTTAAATCTATTCGTAATTTATTTAAGCCAAAATCACAAGAGGGTGTTCAGCCCCAAGCGGATGCATCGGCCATTTACCCAAATTATGGTTACCCACCACATGCGCCCTCGCAAGAAGAATCTTCGCCGCGTGATAAGTTTGTCGAGTCATCTGTCGGACACGAGGATCCGCTGCATTTTTACGGCCCACCGCCAGAGCCACCCAATTGGAGCCGCGCGGGTGTGCGCAAGGGCGTGCGGATCGATCAACAGCATCAGCAGAGCATCCGTCAAGCAGAAGAAGCGCGTCATCTTGACCAGCAGCGCTACGAACAGCAACTTTTTGAACAGCAGCGTGTTGAGCAGCAACGCTATGAACAGCAGCTTCTAGAGCAACAGCGTCTTGAACGACAGCGCATCCATCAGCAACCACGCGCTGCCGATATTGTAGCACAGCCCGATCGTCGACCGAAGCGTGCCATCAAAGCGAGTGAATGTCCGAATCCAAAACCGATGGTTCAGCGCGCTGCGGCACTACCCGGATCACAAGCATCCGAATCACAAACATCCGAATCCCGAGCACTTAAATCACAAGCAGCTGAATCGCAAACACCCGAGTCAAGATTCATCGAACCGCAGGCGATTGCGTATGATGTTCAAGAAAATTCTGATACAAATCGCAGCGGCTCGTTCTTCACAGCGGCGTCCACTAAATTCGCAAACCTTTGGCAAGTGGTTCTTCGCTTTTTACCCAAAGATGAGTTTGTCCGATTTTTATCTAAAAGTAGTTCGCCCCGCATTCAACACGGCATACTAACGGTTAGGGATGGGGCAATACGCTTATGGGATTCTATTGCGTGGTCTTCGCGGAGAGTACGTGGCGGTATTGCTTTGGCCGCGATTTTGCTCTTACTTGGTGGCTGGATGCAATTTAGCGGGTCGCCTGCTGCGGCAGAAAAGCCTGAGAACAGTGCTACACTGGCTAGCGCCGTAGATGAGGATCTGGCAATCCGTTCGGCGGGCAGTCAACCTGTTGCCGCACAGAACTCTGTGACTGACGGGCTGGCTATTCTTGCACGTCCAACCGCAAACACGGCCACAGTTGGATTGGACGTAGCGTCTGGACAAGTTGCCAACACAAATACAGCATCTAGCAATACGTCATCTAGCAATGATGCAGTGTCTGACAACATAGCATCTGACAGTAAGGGCACAACTGCGCAAACCGTGGCGCAGGCAATTGCCGCAGCGCCCACAGCCGCACCAACCGTGGTGCCACCGACCGCAACCGCAACCCAAACGTCGACACCGCAACCAACTTTTACACCAGCACCAACGGCCACACCAACGCCGATCCCAACTGAAGAGATCCCAGACGAAATTCCAGCAGTCAACATTATTGGCTCCTTCTTTGCCGATCTCGAAGCGTCAAAAGAGGGAGGAGAGAACGGAGTAAGCAGAGAAGTCGCGCAAGTTCAACGCACGGCTACCCCAACCATTACGCCCACGCCGCTGCCCCTTTCGCCCGGTCGCTTATGGTCTACATTTGTGCCTGGCCCACCAGCTCAAACCGATCACTTTTGGATAGGCCGACCCTTCTTCTCATCGGCGAAAACCCAAATTGCAAGCTCAAATTATCAATTTGGATCCACCGCTAGCAGCCGTTACCGCGTTCATTACGGGGTGGACATCTCTAATCCCATGGGGACTGACGTACGAGCTGCAACCACAGGTGAGGTGATTCACGCTGGCCCCGATGATCCGATATTGCTGGGGCCATACAATAATTTTTACGGCAATGCAGTGGTCATTCGGCTGGATCAGCGGCTGCCCGTTGCCGGTGGCGAACTAGACGTCTTTCTGCTCTACGGTCACTTAAACCAGCTTAATGTACAAGTTGGGGATCGGGTCGAGCCAGACGATATTGTTGGCTTTGTCGGCATGAAAGGGATCGCGCTTGGGCCACATTTACATGTCGAAGTACGTCTTGGGGCCAACACCTATAATCACATCGTCAATCCCTACGTGTGGATGGAGCCGATTGCCGGTACGGGTGCAATTGCGGTGCGTCTTCTCACAGCGGATGGGCGCACGTGGCGCAGCGCGCGTGTGAGTCTACTGCGCTACGAAAATGGAGCTGCGGTCTGGTCACGCTATATCGAAACCTATTCAGATGACGGCTACTTGGGGCCGGATCCAGCATGGGGTGAGAACGGCGCAATGGGCAGCCTCAGACCCGGCACCTATCAAGTGGTCAGCGTGCTCAACGGTGAACGAGTCAAGGCCGAGGTGCAGGTCCGTGCAGGCGAAACGACCTTTGTAGAGTTGAGATCAAAGCAATAAACCCAAAGATTACTCATGTCAGAAAACCAAACAGTAACAATCTATACCGACGGTGGCTGCATCGGCAACCCCGGCGATGGTGGCTGGGCTGCGGTGCTCACCTTTGGCGAACATACCAAAACCATTACCGGGCGATTTCGCGACACAACCAACAATCGCATGGAAATGCGGGCCGCCATCGAAGCGCTTGAAACGCTCAACCGACCTTGCACCGTGGCGCTCTACACAGACAGCACCTACCTGCGAAACGGCATTACCAAATGGGTAAAAGGGTGGCAGAAAAATGGCTGGAAGACCGCAGCCAAAAAGCCCGTCAAAAACCAAGATTTGTGGCAGCGCCTGATCCGTGCGGTTAATCAACATGACTCTGCTGGCGGCGTCGAATGGTTCTGGACAAAAGGGCACGCGGGCGACGAGCAAAACGAGCTTGTCGACGGGCTGGCAAACAATGCTGCTCGCAGTGTCACCGCCGACGACCCGGTCGATGAACAGATAGACATGAACGCGCAAACCCTCTTTGACAACTAACTATGCCGCCATACATTCTCACACTCGACATCGGTAGCTCATCGGTCCGTGCGATCCTCTTCGACACAGACGCGCGTCCCGTTTCAGGCTGTATCGCGCAAGTTGGTCACAACATGAGCACCAGCGAAGAAGGCAGCGCATCCTTCGACCCGAACAAACTCCTTGACGGGGCCATCAACGTAATCGATCAGGTGCTGGCTGCCGCCGGGCCACGAGCCAACGAAATCGCAGGCGTCACCACCGCCACCTTTGTCAGCAACATTTTGGGCGTTGATCAACATGGCGAGCCAACTACCCCAATCTATACCTATGCCGACACGCGCAACGTGCAGGCTGCGACCGAGCTACGGTCTCGACTCGGCCCCAATGGCATCCGAACCGCTCACGACCGCACCGGTTGCTTGATCCACACCTCATATCTGCCCGCTCGCTTCCGCTGGCTTCAACAATCGCACCCACATCTGCTCGAAAAAACTACCCACTGGCTCTCCATCGGCGAATACATTCTGTGGAAATTTCTTGGTCAGCGCGTGGCGGGCTTCAGCGTTGCCTCATGGACGGGTCTACTCGACCGGCGCACACTAGAGTGGGATGCAGAATGGCTTGACCAACTGCCAATTAACGTCGAGCAACTTTCGCCCCTAGTCGACATCGATCAGCCACTCACGGGGTTATTGCCAGAGTGGGGAAAGCGGTGGCCGTCGCTGGCATCTGCCCCGTGGTATCCCGCTGTGGGGGATGGTGCAGCAGCCAATGTAGGGAGTGGCGCTGGCATGGTACAGCCGGATCCAGCGGGAGTTCAACAGATTGCGCTCACCATCGGCACCACGGGCGCAATGCGTATGGTTGTCGATGCGGACGGCGTCGAAGATTTGGCAACACCGGATGGACTGTGGCTCTATCGCGTGGATCGACAGCGCGGTCTGCTAGGCGGGGCCACTACCGAAGGCGGCAACGTCTACGCTTGGGCGCGTCGCACACTCCAACTGCCCGACAGCGAAGCCATCGAAAGCGCGTTGAGCAACAACATCCCCGCATCGCACGGGCTAACCGTATTGCCCTTCATCGCGGGCGAACGCGCCCCTGGCTGGGATGATGACGCTCGCGCCAGCATCATTGGCTTCTCGCTCGACACCGATCCACTCGAACTTTTGCAAGCCAGCATCGAAGGCGTTTGCTATCGTTTCGCCCTCATCTACCAGCGCATCGCAGAAAGCCAGCCCCCCGATACCCAATTTCAAATCATGGCGGGTGGTGGCGCAATCCTGCAATCACCTGCGTGGCTGCAACTCATGGCCGACGTCCTTAATCATCCGGTCCACGCGTTGCAAGAGCACGAAGTCACCGCGCGCGGATTGGCCATCATCGGGCTAGAGCAACTTGGCATCGTCCAAAAGACAGAGCACCCCGTTCCCCTCCTCGGCACCACTTATCACCCCGACCCGCAGCGTCACGAGATCCATAAGGCGGCGATCACGCGTCAGGTAGAAATGTATGTTCGGCTGAAGAAAAATCAAGATTTATAAAGTTGATGCGCTAAATATCAAAATTTACAAAGAAAAACGGCTTGCACGGCCATAGCGTCTTGATCAGCGAGATCTCCATGCGGGCGGCAAGTTGGCGAAGCTTTGGGGCAAAGGGGTGCGTCGCACTGGTTTGGATCTATGAGGGCCTTCTAACCATCTGTGACCAGTGCAACGTACTTCGAGTGGCTCCCTCATGTGCCGAAAATCGAAATGTCGTTATCCCGCAGCCTGAACAGCATAATGCTCCTGCAAACTTCTCACCCTCAACCTCTTCAACTCCTTCTTGCCCACTGATCGAATTCCGTCGACCGCGGCTTGCGTGGCCGTCAGCATCATGGTACTCAGCGGGATCTCTATGTGCGTGACAATTCTTCGGGTGGGCGTGGATCAGATGGCACCATGCCTTCTCTTTCCACTACCGGAATCCGTTCTACATAATTTTGTTGATGACACCTTCGGATCATTCGTAATATTATTAGGCTCTACACGAAATAGTGGGATTGAAAGTAGTGGGATTGAAATTCGGTAATATTCATAATATTGCGAGTCAGTTCTAGTGGCATTAGTACATTTGGAACTCATCAACTAGAAAATCTTGAAGCCCGATTTGGTAAAAAGCACGATTTTCACCGCTCGTCTAAACCACTACCTCGTCTAGATCGCTATGGTGTATAGAGACCCATTACTATAGCAACTGTCGTAAATTTGGCGTACCGACGGTTGCACAGGGGCAAGCAATGGTTGTCATAGAATGTAAAATTCACGTTCTTAGCACGCTACCTAACAGTTGCTGCTTGAGACCACTGCTCAACATCTAATAAATACGCTAGACAATAAGGAAGTATATAATGTTCAAGAAATTTAATTTAGTTCTAGCGGGTGTGGTCGTAATCGCATCGATCATTATTGTGAAAGGGTTCGAGATTATTCGTGGCGAAGAATCTATGAACGATGAGCAGACATGGATGGTTGCAATTATGCAGGCCGATACATCCGATGGCTACTTAGCGCAGTTTTGCGGCGGTACACTAATTGCCAAAGATTGGGTGATGACAGCCGCACACTGCACGTTTGACATTTCGGGGAACGAATATGAGGCCAGTGAACTAGATGTGCTTGTTGGTCAAGATAAGTTGCGCAGCGATGATGGCGAACGCATTGCGATCAAGAAGATAGTTCGCCACGAAGGGTTTAATGGGCATACGTATAATAATGATATTGCGTTATTGAAGCTAGCACATGAATCTGATGCACCAATTGTGAAGATAGCCGATAAGCCTATACGCCGCGGGCAGGGCACTGTTTTCGGCTGGGGTGTTACCGAGAATGGTGGCACTGTTGACGAGTTACGACAGGCAAATTTACCTCTGGTCAGCACGGCGTGGTGTCGCGATGTGTATAAGTTTCATGGTTATACGATTACAGACAAGATGATTTGCGCTGGATATCGCAAGGGTGGTAGCGACGCGTGCCATGGTGATAGTGGCGGTCCATTGATGACGTTGCTTACGAAGGAAGAACGCACGCAGATTGGTATCATTAGCTGGGGGAAAGGATGTGCGGCGGCCAACACGTATGGCGTATATACAGATGTTTTTGAATTCAAAAATTGGATAACATTTCAGATGATAGTGAATCAGAACGCGTAGAACCCGCGGTTCCCACTGACCGCGGCTTGTGCAGCCGCCAGCGTCGTGATCGGTGGGATCTCCATGCGGGTGGCGAGTCCTGCGGGAGGAGTGCGTCGCACTGGTTTGGATCTATATGGTCCTTCTAACCTACGTGTGACCAGTGCGACGCACTCCGAGTAACTTCCCTCATTTGCCGAAAGTCGAAAAGACGCTGCCCCCCGCAGCCCCAACCGCATAATGTCCCTGCAAACTCCTTACCTTCAACTCCTTCTGCCCCAACCAACGGATCCCGTTAACCGCGGCTTGTGCGGCCATCAGCGTTGTGATCAGCGGGATCTCCATGCGCGTGGCGGGCATCATAAATAGCGGCCAAGTTTAAGTACGGATAATCGCGTCGAATCTCTTCAGCCAGCATTCCAGCTTTGTAATATTCAGAAATTAATCGCACGCTGATGCGCGTACCCTTGGCAATCGGTTTGCCGCCGCCGATTCCCTGCACGCGGACAATGTGTGGGTGCTCTGTCTGTTCGGTTGAGGATGGTACGGGTTGTGTTGATGTACTCATGGCAGAATGATCGTGCTCAGGCCGCTATCTTTTTGGGTGCAAACGCACGGCTTTCATCATGTTTGTGGATCGGCGCGACATCTAGACTAAAGTTGGCGAGAATTGCCAGCAGAAGTTCTTTCCACTGACCGCTCATGCTAGTCTGTCGTAGCGTATAGCGGATCGTTTGCTGATCCAAAATTTCAACTAGCGGTGCAGCAACCAAACCAGAGCCGAACTGTCTCGAAAAGCGAACCGTATAGTAAAACCCCTGCAATACATTAGTGAAGAGATGCTGCTCGGCTTCCGTTAGCGGGCGCGCAAACTCCACAATATGAGCGTGCGCTACGACATCGCCTGTAACTGAATTTTGCGCGCTGGTTCCATGTAAAAGATCATCTTTTGTAAACACTTTTTTATTCATAAAATACTCTCTTTGCTAAGTGGTCTGAACTCGGCGTGATCGTTCACAAATTCAAATGCGTCCGGATGAAACCAAATCTGTTCCCCAATAGATGCAGTATTCACGATTAGTGCTTGCAACGCTAAACCCTGTTCAAGCAAACTCTCTAGATGTTCAACTAGCAGTTCGCATTCAATAACGGTATAGGATTTACCAAGCGTACCGGGAGCCATAGACGCAAAAAACCACGCTACCTCCACGTTGTTAGCTGTGTAAAAGCCCTCACCAAGCTGAGTATCTCCTGTCTGCAACAGGCGTAACTTTTCAATATTGATTCCGTGATTCAATATTTCAAGTGCGCTATCAACATCAGTGCCGTGATACAAAATAATTGAATCGGGTGAGTTCATTTTGGATTACCGACAACTGAAATCTAGCCTCTGAATAAGTACTGCAAAGCATACAAGTAATCTTATTGTTCTGTTGGAGTATTATATCATATACAGATTTGTGCTGCTGCACGCAATCTATCCGAATAGATTGAAAAGTGGTTAATTTTTGCCCAACCAGCGGATCCCGTTGACCGCGGCTTGCGCGGCCGTCAGCGTCGTGATCAGCGGGATCTCCATGCGGGTGGCGAGTTGGCGGATCTTTGGGGCAAAGGAGTGCGTCGCACTGGTTTGGATCTATATGGTCCTTCCAACCTACGTGTGACCAGTGCGACGCACTCCGAGTAACTTCCCTCATTTGCCGAAAGTCGAAAAGACGCTGCCCTCTAGCCTGAACCGCATAATGCTTCCGCAAACTCCGCGCCCGTAGATCCTTCTGTCCCAGCGATCGAATCCCGTTGACCGCGGCTTGCGCGGCCGTCAGCGTCGTGATCAGCGGGCTCTCCATGCGCGTGGCGAGCTAACGAATCTTGTGAGAAAGTGGTGCGGCTGAAAATCGGACATTGCAATCAGTTTGGTAAATTGTTATACTGCTGGTCATACTGAACACAATTATGATTTACGGAGAGTAAAATTATGAGCGTTGTCAAAACGGCTGTTTCTCTACAAGAAAATCTATTTTTACAGATCGAAGAGTTGGCGGATGAGCTGAATCTGTCGCGTAGCGGTTTGGTCACATTGGCGTTGGAAGAGTATTTGGAGCGGCAAATGAGTAAACGCTTGATCGAGCAACTAAACGCCGTTTACGAAGATGATCCGCAAACCGAAGAGTTGCGTGTGTCGCAAGCCCACCGCAGCAAGCAGAAGCGCATGTCGGAGGTTAAGTGGTGATCGAGCAAGGTGATGTCTATTGGATCGACTTAGGCGAGCCTACAGGATCCGAGCCAGGGTTTATGCGACCGTATGTGGTGGTGCAGAATAGCGTTTTCAACGCTAGCCGAATCGGAACGGCTGTGGTCTGCGCAATTACGTCAAACTTGAAGCGAGGCGATGCGCCGGGCAATGTGACCCTGAACAAAGATGAGGCCAATTTGCCTAAGCCAAGCGTGGTCAATATTTCGCAGATCTACACGGTCGACAAGGCTGAGTTAATAGATAAAATCGGCACACTATCTGAGAAACGGGTTGATCAGATTGTGGAGGGGCTGAAGCTGCTGTTTGAGCCGCGGGATGTGGATTTTCTGTAGCTCCGTTTTACCTCTACCCACAACACCCCCAACCGCATAATGCTCCTGCAAACTTCGCACCTTCAACTCCTTCTTCCCCAACGAGCGGATCCCGTTGACCGCGGCCTGCGCGGCCGTACCACACGGGCATAATATCAGCGTTGTGATCAGCGGGATCTCCATGCGCGTGGCGAGTTGGCGGATGCAGCGAGCCAACAAAATCCTCATTCAAGAAACTTGTCACCAAACTCGCATAAATTCATGCTATACTAATTGTGTCTCGCAATCCATCCACCATCACATCGTAGCCATTGCCGAGCTATCAGATCATTTCATTCTCTACCCAAGGAAAAATTTATGAACCGCAAGATCCCCGTATGGTTAGTGGCTGTTTTGACCCTTGCCATTTTGGCATGCGCAACCGCATGGACAACCTTCACGCCGTCGACCGCCCACGCCCAAGACGACTTTAGCTGCACCAATGTGAGCGAAATTCCGCTGGTTGAGTGTGAGGCGCTGGTTGCGATCTCTGCCGCTAATCCTGATGCAAGACTTCCCGATGACTGGTTGACGACCAATATGCCTTGTAATTGGAAAAACGTAGGCTGCCACGATGGACATATTGCATTGCTTGGGCTATTGGGCAACCAGTTGACGAGCATGCCGCCAGAAATCGGCAACCTCTCTTCTCTCGAATGGCTTGACCTATCGGAAAACCAATTGACGACCCTGCCAGTGGGAATGGGCAACCTCTCTTCTCTCACATGGCTTGACCTATCGGAAAACCAGTTAACGACCCTGCCGCCAGAAATCGGCAACCTCTCTTCTCTCACATGGCTTTTCCTATCGGGCAACCAGTTGACGAGCATGCCGCCAGAAATCGGCAACCTCTCTTCTCTCACATGGCTTTTCCTATCGGGTAACCAGTTGACGACCCTGCCAATGGGAATGGGCAACCTCTCTTCTCTCAGGTGGCTTCAGCTATCGGATAACCAGTTAACGACCCTGCCAACAGAAATCGGCAACCTCTCTTCCCTCATAGAGCTTAGCCTAGGGGAAAACCAGTTGACAAGCGTACCGATGGAATTAGGCAATCTACCGGAGCAGGTCAGGGTATAAATACTCGCAGACAACATCACGATTGAGAAGGGGATCTTGTTACCGTTTATTGCTCGCTAGAGGTTTGAGCATTACGATTGTTTTTCGATGGGTGGATATGATGAATCAAAAAGAGGATCGGGACAATCCGATCCTCTTTCTTGTTCTCTCTACTTCTTCTACTCCTCAACCAGACTAACCCAACACCCCAACCGCATAATGCTCCTGCAAACTCCGCACTTTCAACTCCCTCTGCCCCAATGATCGGATCCCGTTGACCGCGGCTTGCGCGGCCGTCAGCGTCGTGATCAGCGGGATCTCCATGCGCGTGGCGAGTTGGCGGGTTAGTGAAAGAAAGCTACTCAAATTCTTGAAGATAGCGCACAGTATTGTGCATAGAGGATTCATCAACCTTGTTGAGAAGGTTCAGCACCAAGCGGAGCAGGTAAGAAAACTTGTCACCCTTAATTTGAGGAGAAACAACCAATCCGGGAAATTCTTTCTCTTGTGCGTATAGCTCTTGCGCAAGTGGAATGAAGTCTTTGATATTGAAGGTCAGTAGAACGCGATTTTGAGCAAGTGCATAGTCTAGTTGAGCACGATCGTCAAGCGCATCATTTCCCACACTAACCGCGCTAACAACGTCAAACCCGCGTTCGCTCAGAGTGGATGCCAAGAATGGACCGGCGGTGATATCTGCGTCCAAGTAAAGTTTAATGATTGCCACCGCTATTGATTGCGAGTTTCGTTTTTAGACAAAATGACTCCACTCTCAGCCATTACCAAACCAGCGTTTTTCAAAACCGCATCGATCTGATTGGCTTCAATCAACGCCTCGATCTCTGTCTGATGATCAATGTAGTAGCTAATCGCATCATAAATCGCAGCCAGATTCAGGTGCGGATAATCGCGCCGAATCTCTTCGGCCAGCATTCCGGCCTTATAATATTCAGCAATCAGGCGCACACTAATGCGCGTCCCCTTTACAATCGGCTCACCACCGCCAATCCCTTGCACACGCACAATGTGTGGATGTTCTGTCTTTTCAGCTGAAGGTGGTACTGGTTTTGCTAGCGTGCTCATCGTATTGACCTCTAACATTCTATAGACTGCAGTTGTGTGTACATTATTGTAGCAGAAAATAGGTCCAATTTCTACCCATTTATTATTTCAACCCAGCCTACCCCTCCGTTCGCCAGAACCTACCCCTCCGTTCGGCTGAGCTAGGTCGAAGCCTGAACCGCATAATGCTCCCGCAAACTTCTCACCGTCAACTCCTTCTGCCCCAGCGCGCGGATCCCGTTGAACCGCGGCTTGCGCGGCCGTCAGCGTTGTGAGCAGTGGGATCTCCACGTACGTGGCGAGTTGACGGTTCTTGCGGGCAAGAAGGAGTGCGTCGCAGTGGTTTGGATCTATATGGTCATTCCAACCACGTGTGACCAGTGCGACGCACTCCGAGTAACTTCCCTCATTTGCCGAAAGTCGAAAAGACGCTACCTCGCAGCCTGAACCGCGTAATGCTCCTGCAAACTTCTCACCTTCAACTCCTTCTGCCCCAATGATCTTATCCCGTTGACCGCGGCTTGCGCGGCCGTCAGCGTTGTGATCAGCGGGATCTCCATGCGGGTATAAACCATTAGTACCCTACACCAGCCAATCAGCAAGAAGCAGATCCGGGATCCGTGCGAAATGACGCTGATTGTGTGTAACAAGCGTCGCATTTTGGGTAAGAGCCATGGACGCTATTTGCAAATCCAAATCGGCAAGTTTGTTGCCTTGACTTTCTAACCTAGCTTTGAGTTGCCCGAATTGTCGTGCCGCCATAGCATCAAAGGAGAGGATCTGCATGGATGAGATCAAAATGTTGACCCGTAAGACATTTTCTTCGGGCTTTGCCGATTTGTACGCACCGTGCATTAACTCGCCGATGCTAATTGTGGTAATCGCTAACGTGTCGTCTGGTTCAATATACGCTTCTACGCTCAACCGCCCACGAAGAATTGCAATACAGTGATCTGAATCAAGAATTTTCATAAGTTGCAATGTGGACTACTCAAATTGGATGGTTGGTCGTGCAGATGCTTCGTTGGAGACGGATGGTTGCCGAGTGGCTTCGATCTCTGCATCTAATCCAGCAAGATCATCCTCATCTTTCCACAACCCAAACGCAGCCATGATCGGATGGAGCTTGCCTTCTGCAATTTTGTCTAAAATGGCCGGATCCTGGCCCAATGCAAACGCCATCTGCCTACCTAAATCAGCTGACTGTTCAAGCTTCTCTAGATCGTCTATGCCAAGCAGCACCGCAATCGGGCGCGAGCGCCTTCGGATGACAATCCGTTCGCCGCTAGAGGCACGCGATAGAATTTCGGAAAAGTGACTTTTTACTTCTGCTATGCTCAGTATGCTCATGGCAATTCCTCAACTGTTGGCAATCATTAGGTCCGGGTCATTATGACCTGTTTTAGTCTATCATATCCGATGGCGGATGTCGATACCTTCAACTCCTTCTTCCAGGGTTGTTTCAAGTTTCCAAAGCACCGATAATCTGCACAGATTTTGGCAAATTAGCGGAAAAGAAGCGAAAAGCGTCAGGTATGATGTTCCATCCTTCGAAACGAAGGAGGGAAAGAATGGCATTGCGAAAGGCGGCCATAGCCTGTGGTGCATTATCGGATCGAAGAGAGGAGCTATCTTCCCCCATAGAAACATCACGTACATAATGGACGCGGTTTTCGATAGTCCAGTGGGCCCGCCAGAGCTGCTCAAGCTGCTTAGGGAAAGCATGAGTACGATCAACACTGGTAATGCCGTAATGAACTTCATTAGAGACTTCGCCGGTAGTCGTATCAATGGCACGACGGGTGCGGCGCATAACTTGAGCGTTACCGGGCCAGTCCAAGTAGGAAGTGAGGGCTATGGTGGATTCTAAGGTACGAGTCTCAATGCGTCCATGGCCCTTTTCAGAATAGGTAAAGGAGAGAAATTCATCTAGGTCTACAGGAATGGGAGGAGAGTCAAAAACCATTTTGATGCTTTCGTACAAGGTGGGTTGATTCATCTTGACAACCATCAGATAATCCCCCCCAGCATCCACGATTTGTTGAGCAATCTTGCGTTGTGTCAGGAGTGCATCCATCGTTGTAACTGTCCCTTCCAGTGAGACCTCTGACAAAACCTGAGGTACAACCGTAATTTCGTTGGTTTTAACATCGACTTTTTCTTGACTTAAAACCGTCCCATAATCATGGCGCACGACACTGACAAGATGACAGGGATTCCCCCTTTTAGATGCACCTCTTACCGTTTTGCCATCCACGGACTGGCCCCGTATCTCTTTACCAGAGAGCGTTTCAATCTTACCCACCGATTTATCATTTTCATCTAGGGATTGAGTATAACGGGCTACTTGCTCTTCCAGCTTTTCTAGACTGATATTGCGCACAGCTCGGTAAAGCGTTGATGCACTTGGCACACGCATTCGTTTGGGCTTCAACTCTGCCAATAGCTCTTCTCGATTATTGTAGGCCCACTGCACTATTCCGCGGATACTTGTCTCACCGCTCAATAAGCCTAGGCATACGATTGTTAGCACATAGATCCATACATGACTCTGACCTCGGCTACTTCTTGGATCGGGAATTTCTTTTAAGTATTCCGTCAGTTTGGTATAGTTTGTTGGGTTCATCAGATATTTTCTCCTTGGTTGCAATCCTTTTGGATTATATCTGATGAACTCTCAACTTGAAACAACCCTGCTCCTTCTTCCCCAACGATCGGATCCCGTTGACCGCGGCTTGCGCGGCCGTCAGCGTTGTGATCAGCGGAATCTCCATGCGCGTGGCGAGTCCCGCGGGTAAGGAGTGCATCGCACTGGTCAGGATCTATATGGTCCTTCCAACCACGTTTGACCAGTGCGACGCACTCCGAGTAGCTTCCCTCATTTACCGAAAGTCGAAAAGACACTGCCCTCTAGCCTGAACCGCATAATACTCCTGCAAACTGCGCACCTTCAACTCCTTCTTCCCCAATGATCGAATCCCATTCACTGCGGCTTGCGCGGCCGTCAGCGTCATGATCAGCGGGATCTCCATGCGGGTGGCGAATCCCGCGGGTAAGGAGTGCATCGCACTGGTCAGGATCTATGTGGGCCATCCAACCATGTGTGGCCAGTGCGACGCACTCCGAGTAGCTTCCCTCATTTGCCGAAAGTCGAAAAGACGCTACCCTGCAGCCCCAACCGCATAATGCTCCTGCAAACTTCGAACCTTCAACTCCTTCTTCCCCAATGATCGGATCCCGTTGACCGCGGCTTGCGCGGCCGTTAGCGTCGTGATCAGCGGGATCTCCATGCGGGTGGCGAGTTGGCG
>ENA-ORXT01000985-ORXT01000985.1-marine-metagenome-genome-assembly--contig:-NODE-985-length-40752-cov-10.249121_pt1 | contig 40752 bp, 35 predicted proteins | sample MGYA00237868_ERZ511482 | MGnify/ENA metagenome assembly ERZ511482 | reverse complement strand
AATTGCCAGTTTTTTTTGTGGACTCCTTGTTTGTTAGGTAACTGGAGAACGGTGATAAAGTTTATTATTTGGAGCTGTAACTAGATCATAGCCTTGCCTTATTTTATTGACAGTTTTTATATATTGCCGATATGGATAATGTTATATAGTTTGGTATTAAGTAGACCGTCGACTTATACAACCTTTATTTTTAGCCTTTTACGGGTAGATCCAAATTGATCATTGCACCTTGATCATTAAAAATTAAAACAAGGCGTAGCGTAAGCGGAGCAGGTCGACCGAAGGGAGTAGGACAAGAGGTGGAAGTGGCACCCCATTGTTTTTGCTTTTTGCAAAACAATGGGGTATAACGGACGACTCGGTCCCGTGCAGCAGAGACGTTGCACGGCAACGTCTCTGCTGGATCGGGATGGCCCCAAATTATAGTTCCACCTATTCTATTTATAGTGACGGGTATTAGAGATAAGGGAAATTAAAGAAAAGTTAATATCCAGAAATGCTGGAATAACTTATAAAATCTACTTATGTTTGCATTGCAGCAAAATGATGCTGTTTATATTACATAATTTCTTATCAAGAAAGGTGGAGGGAAAAGGCCCTATGATACCTTAGCAACCCTCGCGCAAGCGAGAAGGTGCTAAATCCTGCCTCAGCAATGAGGCAAGATAAGTCGCAAAGAAACACACCTCTTTCGACAAATATGTTGAAGAGGTTTCTCTTTTTTAGGATACCATTCTCGATAAGCAAAATGCATAAGAATGGAAATAAATATCCAGAAACAATCCAAAGATTATCATTTTATAGCTAAGAATGATCAGGTCAGCGTACAAATGGCTGGCTCCGAAAAATTGGTGGCTGACCCTGTCGGTTTTCGCCCTACAGAGCTTGTGCTCGCTGGTCTTGGCGGATGCATGTCCATAGATGTTCTAAGCATTCTAGAAAAATCAAAACAGGTAGTAAAGGACTTTGATATTATAGTCAACGCTACACGACGTGATGAAGTGCCAGGTTTATTTAAGGATATTTTACTTACCATCAAAGTGACTGGCGCTGTGAAGGCGAGTAAGCTAGAGCAAGCAATAAGACTAGCGGAAGAAAAATTCTGTACGGTCTATAAAATCGTAGAAAAAACAGCATCCATAAAAACAAAATATATACTCAATGGAGAAGCATCAGTTTGAGACATTGGCTATTCGTACACAGGTAAAACAGTCTGCTCAAAAGGAACATTCAGTACCGCTTTACTTGACTTCTAGTTTTACGTTTGACAACGCAGAAGAGGGGAGCCGTTTATTTAATAAGGAGCAGGAGGGTAATTTATATTCCAGGTTTTCCAATCCGAATACAGATGAGTTCGTAGAGAAACTTTGTCTCTTGGAAGGCGCAGAAACGGGCATCGCTACTGCCTCGGGTATGGCTGCGGTGTATACTAGTTTTGCCGCTTTCTTAAAACAAGGAGATCATGTGATTGCAAGTAAAGCGATCTTTGGAAATACGCAATATATACTTTCTAAATTGTTGCCTGATATGGGTGTGGAAGTGACTATGGTGAGTATGCACGATTACACGGGAATAGAAAATGCGGTGCAGTCTAATACAAAAATGCTGTACTTAGAAACGCCATCCAATCCAACATTACAGTTGTGGGATCTGGCTAAAGTAGGAGCTATATGTACAGCGAAGGATATAATTTTTTCAGTAGATAACTGTTTCGCAACACCTTACTTACAACAGCCTATTTCTTTTGGTGCAGACCTAGTAATTCACTCTGCTACTAAGTATATAGATGGTCAAGGTCGAGTCCTTGGTGGAGCGGTACTGGGGAGTAAAAAGTTAATAGAGCCATGCTATGAATTTATTCGACGCACAGGTGCGGCCTTGTCTCCATTCAATGCATGGGTATTGTCCAAAAGTTTGGAGACGCTCGCTGTACGTATGGATCGACATGCAGAAAATGCAATGGCTGTTGCTAAGTTTTTGACTACGCATAATATGATAGAGCAGGTAACCTATCCATTTTTGGAAAGTCATCCTCAGTATGAAATTGCGCTTAAGCAAATGAAAAGTGGTGGTGGTTTAGTTGGCTGTGTGTTGAAGGGTGATGTGAAAAAAGCAAGTGCTTTTCTCAATGCTTTGAAGCTACATTCTCTTACTGCTAACTTAGGAGATACTAGAAGTATTGCGACGCATCCAGCCTCTACGACGCATTCTAAATTGACAGTAGCTGAACAAGCTGCTGTAGATATTTTGCCTTCCTATATTCGGTTTTCTGTTGGCTTGGAAAACGTGAAGGATATCATAGCTGACATTGAACAAGCATTGAATACGATTAAATAAAATTAATATGGAACAGATATATACACATCCAGAAAATTTCACTTTAGAATCTGGCGAACAGTTAGAAAATCTAGCAATTAATTATCATCAATATGGAAAACCGAACGCGAGTCAGAGCAATGTGATTTGGGTTTTTCATCCACTGACTTCTAATTCAGATGTGGAAACTTGGTGGCCAGGCTTGTTTGGAGTGGATGCTATATTTGATGTAAATAAGCATTGCGTGATCTGCGCCAATACAATTTGTTCACCATATGGAACGACTGCACCAAGCGACCTGGCTTTTCCTGCAATCAGTCTGAGAGATATTGTTAATGCGCACATCAAGCTAGCAGATTATCTGGGTATTCGTAGAATTAAAACAGCGATCGGTGGTTCTTTTGGTGGCGCGCAGGCATTAGAGTTTGCCTATGCTTTTGATGGACACATTGATCAGCTCGTAGTGATGGCTTGCCTAGCTAAGGAAACTGCTTGGGGAGTTGCTTTGCATGAAGCACAACGTATGGCGTTAAAAGCAGATGCTAGTTTTGGTGATAAGGGTAAAGGGAAGGAAGGGTTGAAAGCTGCCCGTGCAATAGGATTAATGACCTATAGAACAGCAGAAGGTTTTATACAAAGTCAAACGGGACAAAATGAACAAGGGGAGTTTAAAGCAAATACATACTTGCAATATCAAGGAGATAAGTTTGTGAATCGCTTTGATTCTTTGGCTTATTATTACCTAAGTCATTGCTTAGATAGTCATGATATAGGTCGGGGCCGTGGTGGAGTAGATGTTGCTTTAGGGAAATTGCGAATGCCTACTTTGATTATTGGTATACCAAATGATTTGCTGATACCCATAGGGGAAGTAAAAATGATGGCGGAGGCGATACCAAGGGCTACTTTGGTTACATTGAACAGTATATATGGACATGATGGGTTCTTAATAGAATCCGAAAAAATTTCGTCAATGTTGCTAGAGTTTACTGCAGAAAACACTAAGAAAATATGCTGTGCTCATGCTGTTTAATCATTTGGCAATCTAGGAATAAAATTCAATTTATTTTGAGTGGTACGTATATCCTTTTACCTTTATCGCATGAAGAGGAAAGGAAGTAAAATTATATGTCTAATAATAATTATCTCCTTTGGATTATTTCCGCAGGATATGCAGGCTCAGTTAAGAAAAAATCCAGAGGCAAGGATCAATAATCCTTTGGGATTTAGTCCACTTAACTTGCACCTTGGACGTGGTGCTATGTATGTAAGTGCGTTGACTGGTGTAGCTTATTTTCTCAATAGAAAAAACAAAGAAGTAGAAGATAAAAGGCTTTCGTTTTATTTAGAGAATGGAACCATGTGGGGGTACCGGCATCCGGGCACGGTGATACCAGAAACCAATCTAGGATTTAATTTTAAAGTCTTAAAGTGGCTTAGCTATGGAGCGGATATGGGAGTTTACTTTCCTAAGGATGAATTCAATCAATCTTCGGGGTTCAGTATGCTTCGTATTTTTAATCGGTTTTATATTCGGGATACAGATAAATTTAGGCTGTGGTTTGAGTCAGGTGTAGGAGTGGTTTACTTCACAAAAATTTTTCCAGTAGCGACGGATCGTTCTGATCGCTTTGGGACATATTGGAACGGTGTTGTAAAGTATGGCTTAGCTGCGGAATTTAATCTGAACCCAGCCCTTTCTATTTTGATCGGTGTACGGCACTTGCATTTTTCGAATGCGGATATTAAGGGGCGTGAACGCAATCCATCTTCGGATAGTCATGGTTTTTTTGTAGGGGTAAATTATCAACCAAGTCGGGTGAATAAGAGTGAATAGTATGATGAAATTTAGAGCTAAGCTGGAGCAGATAAGTTCTTCCGTATGGGGCCAAGTTATTATTGTACCAGATAAATATGTTCAAAAATTACTGGCTGATGATGGCAAACGTATTGTCGTAAAAGTAAATGGCGACTTTACTTTCCAAGCTGCCCTCATGCCTGCAGGAGAGGGTAGGTATTTTGTTAATTTTAGTAAAAAGAACGCGAAGAAAAACGGCTGGATCGAAGGACAAATGTTGGACATAGAATTGAGCAAAGATGAAAGTAAATATGGTTTGCCCATGCCAGAAGAGTTTCAGGAAATGCTGTATCAAGATATAGAAGGTGATAAATTATTTCACGCCCTTACGCCTGGGAAACAGCGCTCACTTCTGCATATTATTGGATTACCTAAGAGCCAAGATATTCGCATCCGCAAAAGTTTAATTGTCTTAAATCATCTTAAATCTAATGGTGGAAAACTCGACAATAGAAAACTAAATCAAGATTTCAAAGACTATAAAGATCATGACTTTGGTTTCTAGTTTTTTGAAAGACTTTAAAAGTACTCGTTTCCAAATCCGTTCTCTGGTATCCGTTTATGGGGGTATCTGATTTGCTGAGATGGAAATTAAAGATTTTCTGTTGATTTTGCGGGATTAATTCTATGCGATGAAAACGTTGCAGGTAATTTTGCGCATTAAAATTATTGATCATCTCCTCATCCGCGTACACTTTACTTCCAATAGGTATAGTACTTTTTATTTTTTCTAGATCACCTAGTAGATCTTTCTCTCTGCCAAATTTTCCAAATTCTGTCCAAGAGAATAGAAGAACACCTATTAAAACAGCGATAAAAAAAGTATTGGCTCTACGGTTAAATATGCTGTTGCCTGTACTTGTATTATACCAATTTTTTAAGAGAGGGTAAATTAAGCTTGCAATCGCTAAGGCATAGATAGACATACCAGGAATAATGTATATTTTGTTTTGTGCACTACTCAGCATGATAGGAAGGGATGCCGCTAAGGCTAATAGAAATATAAATAATGTTCTCCGTTTTTGATTTTGCGTCCAATATAAATTTTGCTTTTTCCATTTTAGTACAGCAATAAATATTACTGCTACTAAAATAGGTACGATCAACTCTGTAGCGACTAATTTTATGATTTTTAACTTGGCAAAACCTTGTAGAGAGGCGTCCTCTCTTCCGCCACCTAGCACTGCACCTAATCGATTGTCCCAATAGTCCTGAAAGTATGCCGCTGCTGGCTCAAAAAAAAGTAAGCTGTATAGACAAATCCCAAATGCAGCAGTCATTAAAATGGAGTGCAATATTCCTATAGTAAGCTGTTTCTTTTTATAGATCAGAAAATACAAGAATGGAATGGCAATAGGGTACAGTCCAACAGGGCCTTTGATCATGAATGCTATAAAAAGAAAAATTGTAGCCAGTATGCTTGGTGTTATATAGCGCTCTACTTGCATAGCTTTTATTAAGAAATAACAGGACGCTAAACATGGAATAACTATGGAGTTATCCATCAAGTTATTTGGTGCACCCCAGAATATTGTGGGCATAGTATACCAAAATAATAATGGTAGAAAGGCGAAATACTTTGCTACTGAATCCTGCTCATAAATTCGATTCCAAACTTTGACAATAAGTAAACAACTGATGGCGGTAATAAAAAAAGAATATAATTTTTCAGTCCACCAATGATCTCCGACGATTTGGAAAAACATGGATTGGATCCAGAGCATACCAGGAGGATTTTCTATGTACCTCGTGCCATCTACGTAGGGAAGCCAGTAACTACTAGAAAAATATGGACTCCAATACTCGCCTACGCCGATAGATAGATTTCTTGCCATGGAGGCGTACAGTAAACCATCCCCAAAGAGACCCTGCGTCACTAAGCGAGGGATAAACATAAAACATATGTATGCGATAGTAAATACCCACCAAGGTTTTAGACGTTTAAAGTTTACAGATGCAGACATAGGGCAAATGTAAAGCAATCCACGCTTGATAAAAATAATAAAGAGCAGAAAAACCAATCTGGTCTTTCTGCTCTCTTTAATGTTTTCGTAGCATTACTTCAAATCACTTACTTTAGATACTTCACGATCTCCTCTACACTAGCACGTTTTGAATAGTCACTACTGTAATGCACATAGCTTATCTTCCCTTGTTTATCGATTATATAGGTTGCAGGTATAGGTAAAAGTGCATCTTTAGAGTCGTTAAATTTCTCTAAACTACTTTTGGTAAAACTTGACACCTTTTTCTGGTAGGCTTCGGTTGTTTCAAATAGTACTTTATAATCTCTCATTATAGATGCATCTTTATCAGAGATTACACTGAAACTGAGATTGTTCTTGTCGCTTGTCTTTTTAGCAAATTCATTGCTTTCTGAAGTGATCGCCACTACTTTAGCTCCTTTATCCGTTATCTTACTCAGCTGAGACTCCATTTCTGCTAAATATCTATTGCAGATGCCACACCAGTATCCTCTGTAAAAAAATACGACCACTTCTCCTTCCTTCACCATGTCCGCTAAGTTTATCATATCACCATGCTGATCTACTCCTGAAAAATTAGGTGCTTTTTCTTCTCCTTTTAAACCGCCCAGCGCATTTTTCTCAGAATCGGCTATACCAAATTTGTTCAACTTCTCTACATCGCTAAGCATTATTTCTTCGGTCATAGGCTTTTGTTTTTCATCTATTTTGGATTCATCGGTTGCAGCTGGCTTCGTATTCGGTCTCAATCTTCTTTCATTTGGTCCGTTTTTGATAACTTTCTCTGGCGATTTTTCAACTGGCTGTTTTTCAGCGGGTTGAGTGGTCTGCGCATATAGTTGGGATCCTAGTAAGCAAAGACAGAATAAGATGTATTTCATGATATTTAATTTTTTGTTAAAAAGATAAAACACCAAGAAGAAACTTTTAGTTTGGTAAATGCTAGAAATTTTTACGGTATTGGTTATCAGTGTCATGAGAGTCTAAAAATAGAAATTAGAAGAATTTTACTTTAAATATATACTGTTATTTTAATATAATATTGCGTTACTTGCAGAACAATAAACGTCAATATACATTAGAGCGTGTACTGGAGACATTTTTATATCAAACACACAAATATTTATGAAAAATATATTCTTTACATTAATAATTGCCTTCTTATTTTTTCTAAATGACGCATTTTCTCAAGTAAGAGGGATTAGTTACACTTTTGCCCCTACCGTTGAGTACAACTTTTGGGATGATCAATCTGGTTTAGAAGATGGTCTGCTTATAGGTGGTAAAGTCGGTATTGGATTTGGCGAATTTTTTGAGTTTAGAGGAAGTTATTTCCAAGACTTAAATATCAATAGAAGTTTTGAAAATTATAATTTTGAAAACTTCGAAAATCCAACATTAGTAGAAAGAGAGGTTGACATTATACGATATGGCGGCGAAATTAAAGCCAACTTCAGTAAGGGTAGATTGCTACCATACTTAACCTTAGGTACAGGAATTCAGGAAATAAAAATGGATGACCTAATGGAGAATCAGCAGATTTATTTATCTGCTGGACTAGGTCTGACTATTGGTTTATCTGACCGATTCACACTTACGCTCGAAGGAAAAAATACTAGGTATAGATATAGCGCAGTAAGAAATCTGATGACAGATTCGGAGCGCATAAACTTGGGTATTCAAAATACGAGATTTCCAAATGAAGCGTTGAGAAACTGGTCTGCATTGGCTTCTTTGCAGTTTTATTTAGGAGGGCGAAAACCTGGTGAAATGACAGATCTAGATAGAGCTTATTTCGATTCTTTTACTGGTGGAAGTGGCGGATTCAATCTCGGGTTGGAGGGTATAATAGGTAAGATGAATTTTGATAGTGAACTGCCTTTTAGAGATACCTGGATGGCTGGAGCAAGTGCAGGTTTTGATTTAGGACCATATATAGGAGTGCGCGGATTTTATTGGCAAGCACTTGAAGAAGGCGAATTTCTTGATACTGATCCATTGGCTATGTATGGTGGCGAGGTGCGCATGAAATTAAATACCTCTGGTGGATTTGTTCCTTACATCATGGTCGGTGGTGGTAAGATAGATGTACAAGAAGGGTATGCAGGAAAAGATATTGTTGTGAACAGCGATACTCTTTCAGTTAGTCTTACGGATGAAAACGATACGGGCTTTGCGATGGGTGGTGCAGGATTGATCATTCCACTAACTAAAAACTTTAAAGTATTTGGTTCAGCAAGAGCACTGCTCACCTCAGCTGCACCTCTTGAAGATGTAGGCGCTCCTGAAGAAATTCGAACTTCTTATTTCTTGAGCGCAGGTTTTAAGCTAAGATTTGGTAAAAAAGATAGAAACCCTAACCAGTTGATGAACGAAAGAATCTCTAGTGCTGTGGATGCGCAACAACAAAGAAATGATATGAAAGCGGATTCACTTAAGGCAGTTTATCAGTCAAGAGTTTTAGAATTAGAAGATAAAGTATTAGAAGCTTATGCTGCAAACGATCTGCAGAAAGCGGAGATGATGAAACAGCAAAAAAAGGAGGCGGAAATGATCGTCAAAGAAATAGAGAAACGTAACGAACCTGCTCCAAGTAATAACACATCAACTGCAGTTACAGCTACACCACCTGCAAATACAAATGCAACGAACTCCATGTTCTCTGGAATAAATATAGTTCCTACAAATAGCGTGATTCAAATGAGTCCTGCTGAATTTGAAAATCTAATAGAAGAAATCTTAGAAAGCACAGAACCACAGATGTATAATTACATGATGGATGCACCCAATAGTTATGCGTCACCTCAGTATATGCCTAATATGCCTAATGGGTCTGGCGCAGGAAATGATGTAAATACAAGACTGGACAGGCTAGAGCGTGTCATACTTAGCCAAATGGAATCAGGCGCTAAATCTGAATTGCTTCAATCTCCTATGGTACAAGATTCAACAGCTACAGGTATTTCACAAGGAAGTAGTACAGAGAATGCAATGCTTAAAATGTTGTACACACTGGAAGAAAAGCTAGATAACAACAATGCTGAAATTGTAAAAATGAATAGTAGAATCGAAGATCTAGAAGGAGGAAAAAAGAAGAAGTCCGATAAGAAAAAAGATAACGACGCTTCTATGGATGAGGAAAAGGAGGCGATAGAGAAAAAAGACAAAAAGAAGAAAAAGAAGAAAGGCCTTTTCGGAAGAAAGAAAAATAACTAAACATATTACTTTGGTGGAACCTTGAGTTCCACCATTTTTTGCTTTTACTGCCATCAAAATTTAAATCCAAAGTCAACATGCGAATTTTTATTCTTGTACTTTGTTCACTGGTTCTAGTTAACTTGAATGCTCAAGTAAAGTCTACTGTAGAAATGACTCCAGCGGAGTATCAAAATCTAATGGAAACGATTCTCAAGGCTCGGCAAAAAAGAATGCAGATCCAGCGCTATAATATGCAGCAGTATCAAGCTTCTTTACAACGACCACAAGTGGCAGAAACGATCACTGAGACTAGAGTAGAAAAAGAGGAGGTAAATGAAAAGAGCATCGTAAGAGAGTCTCCAAAGAATAATGTCCAGAATAACGATGAGCAATACGAAAAGCTAGATAGACAGATCTACGAATTAAAAAAGGAGCTCGAAGCCATGGAGACTAAGTTGTCAGATAACGAAAAAGATAATTTTCGTGATATGGGCAACCTAGAGCGAAAAATAGATTCTAATAGAGACAGAACCGACGGTAAATACGATGAAGATGATATTCAACGTATGATTAGGAATCAAGAAACCATGAGTTCTGAGCTTGCTACTATGCAGCGTGAGTTTGATCAGAGTCCTCAAAACATCGATACCAAACTCCGAGAGCTCAATAAAGAAGTAAGAGAGATGAAAGCCGCTCAAACGCTATGGATGGCAACTCAAGGGCAAAGTACGGATGGAGAAAATACAGAAATGTCGGAAGAGTCCAAGCAAGCGATGTTAGATTGGGCTGCAAAAATGGCTAGCTTAGAAACAGACTTAGAGGCATTAAAAAATAATGAGGACTATGCACGCTTAAATAAGGAAGTAGACGCACTCAAGAACGTAAAACTACCTGAATATGAAAAAACAGATTTAAGTAAAGTGAACAACAACATGGCTGCGATGCAAAAAGAAATAGACGAACTCCGTTTGCAACTGTCTCAAAAATCAGTAGCGCCTCCAGTACCGACCAATTCTAAAGTGACAATGGACATCAATACTTTCGTCACCAAGCATCGTCAAGAAAATATCTATTTTGGAAATGGCTCCAGCCAGCTCACTCCAGCTGAAAAATATAAAATACAAGAAGTAGCCAATTGGCTAAAACGATACAGTAGCCTTGATATCGTCATCAAAGGATTTGCCAGCAATGTGGGTAGTAAATCTACCAACCAAGCACTCTCCGCTGGTCGGGCCACCGCAGTGCGTGATTACATGCGCAGCATAGGCATCACTGCAGATCGTATGAGCTTAGAGCCTCTTGGTGTGGACAGCTCCATGTCCGATCCTGCCAGCGCAAGAAGAGCGGAAATTCATTTGTACATAAGCGAAAATTAAATCAAAATATTCAATGTTATTCAATGATCAAATTTCAATGATTAATTTTCAATTGAAATTTCTCTAATTGATAATTGCACATTGTCTAATTGCACATTTTTTTTCATTGCACATTAAATTTTTTTTTTCATTGCACATTGATCATTTTTCATTGATCATTGATCATTTTTCATTGCACATTAATATTTTTTTTCATTGCACATTGATAATTTTTCATTGTACATTAATATTGTTTTTCATTGCACATTAATATTTTTACATCAAAAAAATACCGTTTTCATATATCAGCTCATCATCCGCAAAAATTTGTCCTCCATTTTTCATTTCTGTGATCATGTCCCAATGCACGGAGGACTCATTCTTGCCACCACACTGTAGATAAGATTGCCCAATAGCCATGTGCACCGTGCCGCCTATCTTTTCATCAAATAGAATATTATTTGTCATCTGCTGAATGTTATAGTTTGTGCCTATAGCCGCCTCTCCAAACCTCCTGGTTCCATCCATCGCAAATATTTCATCTAAGAAATCTCCACCACGTCTTGCCTCCCACTTTTCTATATAGCCATCCTTTACCCATAGCGTAACGCCCTCTACTTCCTTCCCGAAGTAGGCGCCGGGATAAGAGAAATGAATCTGCCCCTGTACAGAATTCTCAACTGGCGAAGTGTAAACCTCTCCCGAAGGCATATTGGTCTGCCCGTCCGAGTTTATCCAAGTTCTCCCTTTTGTACTGAATTTTATGTCTATGCCATCGCCCTTATATTGGATGTCTTGACAACCATTAAGGTGATCTACGATTACTTGTTGACTAGCACTCAGTTTTTTCCATTCCGCCTGCGGGTCCTCTGCAAAAAGATTACAAGCCCCAAATACAAAATCGGAATATTCGTCAAGTGACATACCTGCTGCCTGAGCCGATGCCTCCGTCGGATATTGACACAGACTTCTTTTAAGGTCTCGGGTAGCCGTTCGTTTAAAATAAATATTGGAAATTCCCTTCGTCGCTTCTTGATGGAGCTTTACTTTTTCAGGATCATTATTCTGATCAGCTCTTAGATTGAACGGCGCCCTCAGATATAGATAGGCATCAAAAGTTTCCATAGCCTGCTTCTGCAAAAACGGTTCCTGCCGTAATTGAGCTTCACTCGCATGCTCATAAAAAAGCTTACCCTTACTACTAAATCCCATATCCGTTTCTATCTGATATGCCCCTGCTTTCAAAGCAGCTATATATAGCTCCTTCACCAACGGTTCTGCAAGGGTAGTAGTGCGTATGTAAAACTTATCGCCCTCTTTTATTTCTAGACAATAATTGACAAGTAGGTGCGCGTATTTTTGCAGTATCGACATAGACCATATTTTATTCTTCAAATAATGTAAACATAAAGTTTTTTTCCCTCCTCCCACAAAGTTATTTAAATGGCTATCCAGAGATAGGGTAGATAGCTAATTATTTGGGGCCATCCCGTGTGTCCCAGAAAAAGGAACACCGGGCACACGCTATCCACTATATCCCCTAGAACCGCATTGGCATGCGGTTTATGGGATGCCGTTTCTATCCTTTGTCTCTACGCGCGCCGCTTGTCGCGCTTCGCACCTACGGTGCTACGCGAAATTTACAAAAGTGGAATAGTCGCCTCCAGCATATTTCACCACTTAAGAAAACTTTAGCCATTCTTACTTGCACAAGCTTGCGCGACTAGTTTTCAGGCAGGACATGAAAGTAAAGAACAAGACCGCTCAGCATCCCATCAATCTTCTCATCTGCCTAATCATAGTTTAACCAAAAAGTGGGAATAGCATTTTTTGCATATACAAATCTCCGAAAAAGTAAGTTAAATAAAATCGTCCAGAACACACGAAAAAAAAGAATACCCAAAACTTCCCCCTACCTCAGCACCCATAAATAAACCTAACAGAACCCTTAGCGCCTGAAACCCTTTTCTTGTCCTAATGGCAAGCGCCTAACACCTACTTCTTCCTTTCCGTCACAAACATTACCAACTCCCCCAGAGAATTCTTAGACGGGCTATCCGGAAAAGTATTCAAAATCTCAAAAGCCCGATCGCGATAATCGTACATCGCTTTCTCGGCATATTGAATACCGCCGCTGGCGCGGACAAAATCAATTACCTCTTGGACCTTCTTTTTATCCGTATTGTGATTTTTAATGATGTTGATGATCCTTCTTTTTTGTGTCCAAGTGGTATGCTCAAGCGCATAGATCAGCGGCAAGGTCATCTTCTTTTCTTTGATATCAATACCGACTGGTTTGCCAATGTCGTCGTCCCCAAAGTCAAACAAATCATCTTTAATCTGAAATGAGATACCGATCAGCTCACCGAAGGTTCTCACTTTTTCAACAACGCCTTTATCTGGATTAGTAGACGAGGCGCCTGCTGCACAAGCTGCAGAAATTAACGAAGCCGTTTTACCCTTAATGATCTCATAATAAATATCCTCTTTGATATCAAGCCTCCGTGCTTTTTCAATCTGCAAAAGTTCACCCTCGCTCATCGCCTTTACGGCGCTCGAAACAATACGTAACAATTCAAACTCCTCATTGTCTACTGCCAAGAGCAAACCCTTCGACAAAAGGTAATCTCCACAGAGGACCGCAATCTTATTTTTCCACAAAGCATTGATAGAGAAAAAACCACGACGCTTATTTGCATCATCCACCACATCATCATGTACCAAAGTAGCCGTGTGTAAAATCTCCACCAGCGAGGCAGCATGGTAAGTGGACTCATTGACCTCTCCACAAAGCTTGGCGCAGAGAAAAACGAACATTGGGCGCACCTGCTTTCCTTTTCGCTTTACTATATAATAGGTGATTTTTTCGAGCAGCGGTACTGGTGAACTCATTGCCTCCTTGAATTTGCCTTGAAAAGCATTCAATTCTTCAACGATAGGCTTTTTTATAGTGTTCAGAGATTGAACCATAATATCAGTACTTTTACGCTGTCGTCATTTATGAACTGGCAAGTTAACTAGAATATATTATATGAACATCAAGAAGAATCATATTGTTGAGCCAAAGCATGGCAAAAGGTTTTTGATGGACTTTCGTGTCCCAGAAGGGCAAAAAAACCTCCCTTTAGTCATTTTTGTCCATGGTATCAAGGGTTTCAAAGCTTGGGGAACTTGGAATCTGATCGGAGAGGAGCTGGCGTCTGCTGGGCATATATTCGTCAAGTTCAATTTTTCGCACAATGGAACTACACTCGAAAATCCGCTAGAATTTGATGACCTAGAATCCTTCGGTCGCAACAACTATATGCTAGAACTTGCGGACTTGAGTGCTGTTATCGATCACTGTACGACGCATGAGGATATTGCGAGTGCCTGGGACGGCAAGCATATTGCACTCATCGGCCACAGCCGAGGCGGCCCCATATGCCTGATTCAGGCTGCTAATGACCCGCGTATTACACAGTTACTGACTTGGGCTTCGGTTGCTACATTGGATTATGCATGGCAAGACCCGAAGGCGATGGCGGACTGGAAACGCAATGGCGTTATGTATCGCGTCAATTCCCGCACCAAGCAAGGCATGCCTTTATATTATCAACTGTATCAAAATTTTATAGATAATAAAGATCATCTAGATTCAAAGCGCGCAGCAGAAAAATTAAATATTCCTTGGCTCATTTTACATGGCACCTCGGACGAGGCGGTTACGGATGAGGCGGCAAAGACACTTGTAGCCTGGGGCAATACTGCAAAAATGAACTTGATAGAAGGCGCTAATCACACCTTTGGTGGGACGCATCCATACGAGGAAAATGAATTACCTGCACATACTACTGCTTTAATTCAACGAACAATCTTATTTTTGACCAACACTAAACAAAGCACTTAATAATACGCTATAATATAAAACGGATTTATGGGTAACGAATGGACATTAGGGGAGAAACAAAATAGCCTCAAAAAGGAAAAAGAATATGCCGTTGTCGTGGGGCTGGTTGTTCCTGGTGTGACACCTGAGCAAAATGCGGAGTATCTCGATGAGTTGGAGTTTCTAGCATTGACTGCGGGAGCAGAAACTAAAAAACGTTTTATTCAAAAGTTATCCCATCCCGACAATAAGTATTTTGTCGGTAAGGGAAAGATGGAGGAGATTAGAGAATATGTGGAGCAGAATGAGGATATCAATATGGTCATTTTTGATGATGATCTTACAGGAAAGCAGGTGAGTATATTGGAAGAAGAAATGAAAGTCAAGATCATTGATCGTTCTACCTTGATCCTAGATATTTTTGCCAATCGTGCGCAAACTGCACAAGCCAAAAAACAAGTCGAGCTCGCACAGATGCAATATATGTTGCCGCGTCTCCGAGGACTTTGGACGCACCTCGAAAGACAAAAAGGGGGTATCGGAATGCGCGGGCCTGGTGAAAAAGAAATAGAAACGGATAGACGTATCGTTAATGACAAAATTGCTTTACTCAAAAAGCATCTCGAAAAAATAGATGTCCAAAACGCTACTCGACGTAAGAATAGGGGCGAGCTGATCAGAGTAGCATTAGTAGGATACACCAATGTGGGGAAGTCCACTTTGATGAACATTTTGAGTAAGTCAAAAGTCTTTGCAGAGAACAAATTATTTGCCACCTTAGATACCACGGTGCGCAAAGTCGTGTTGGGGACCATGCCTTTCTTGCTGTCCGATACGGTAGGATTTATTCGCAAGCTCCCTCATCATTTGATCGAAAGTTTCAAGTCCACTTTGGACGAAGTACGCGAGGCGGATATCGTTTTACACGTGGTGGATATCGCTCATCCGCAGTACGAAGACCACATCGCTGCGGTCAACCGCACACTCAAAGATCTGGACGCCATGAGCAAGCCGACCATCATGGTATTCAATAAAATCGACCTCTATAGAGAGCGCTATTTTGATGATTACTTAGAGGCTGAAATGAAGGTAGAGATATTAACGGAGCTCAAAGAGAATCTAGAAAATAACTATGAGCACGATGCCATCTTCGTCTCCGCTATTAAGAAAGACAATATTAATGAACTGCGTGAAATGCTCAAGGTCGTAGTCGCCGAGCAGTATGAAGAACGTTACCCGTATCACACCAAAACTTGGTAGAAGGATTAGTAATCATAAGCTAAGATGTATGATTTGGGGTTCCCGCCAGCCGTGAAAAACGGCAGCGTCGGGTGATCCGTTATATCCCGCAGAATCGCGAGGTATCGCGCTTTGCGGGATGCCACTTCTCCCCCTGACCTTTACGCGCTCCGCACGTCGTGCTTTGTCACCTTCGGTGAGTCGCGATGATTTAAGCCATACTGCCGTAGGTATTTGTTTCGTTACCACCCATGTTTGTTCTTCTATTTTTGATTGGAGCAGGCCAAAGCAGTTTTGTCAACTACAACCTTGTCTGACTCTTTTGCGGGCAAGGCATAGAGAAGAAAGCTTAGATGCCTTTTTCGAGTGGAGTCAGCTATGGTTTTCCTTAAGGGTTTAGCCACGATAAGGCTATTTTACCATTGTTTTTTCCAAATAAAATACCTTCCGTCGATTATTTCCCTGCATCCATAGAAATACTGTCCATTGGAAGGTACTATGTATTGCATAATACTATTATTCACTATATATTTGTAGTATGAATATGAAAAAGATGAAGAATCCAATGACAGCAGTAAAAGCGCAAATGCGCAAAGGCGTTCTCGAGATGTGTATTTTATCCATTATAGAAAAAGAAGAAATATACACCTCGGATATTCTCAAAAAATTGAAAGCGTCAGAATTAATAGTCGTAGAAGGTACATTATATCCTTTACTTACACGCCTCAAAAATGCGGGGCTCTTAGACTACAACTGGAAAGAATCTACGAGCGGACCGCCACGCAAATATTATACTATCACAGCAGAAGGATCCAGTTTTTTGAAGGATCTAAAAAGCTCTTGGAAACAGTTGCAAAAGTCTGTTACCCAGAGCATGAAATAAAATAGCAACTCTATTATATAAATTTACTACACCTTAAAAACTCGAAATAATATGAACGGTATAAAAAATATAAACATCGGAGGTTACCCATTCGCCATAGACATGGAAGCTTATTTTGCATTAGAAGATTATCTTGATACCATCAAGGTTCACTTTGCTAGATCAGCTGGCTACCAAGATATAGTCGATGATATAGAATCTAGAATAGCAGAAATATTCAAAGACAAACCGAATGCAATGGAAGTTGTTTCTCTTGCGCAAGTACACGAAGCAATTGCCATCATGGGTACACCAGAAGAATTTGGGGCAACTGCTAATGATGAGGAGGATTACGATCATATACCAAAGTCTGAATGGGTGTTTGGTAAAAAATTGATGCGTGATCCTGAAGAGAAAGTGCTGGGTGGAGTATGCTCTGGAGTTTCAGCATATTTTGGAATAGAAGACCCTATTTGGGTGAGGTTGGGTATGGCAGGTTTAATACTCGGTATGGGCGTGGGATTTGGTCTCTACATTGTCTTATGGGCAGTCATGCCAGAGGCACAGACAGCATCAGATAGATTGGCTATGAGAGGAGAGGACATAAATGTAGAAAATATATCTCGTGAGATGGAAAATGGCTTTGAGATATTTACGGAGTCCGCTACCAAGTTTGGTGAAAAGATGACGGCCTTCGGAGATAAGTTTACTAACAAGAAATAATACAATTTATGTTTGCATAGTTCGCTTTAGAATTCTACCTAAAGACTAGTAAATTTTTCTAGCGTACTTGGTATAAGTTCCAATTTTAATTGATCACTTACGAATTGGTTAATTAACTGCTTTGTCCATTATTTGGGCAAAGCATTTTTTGTTTGTACATGTAATAGTTGTTTTACTACCTTCGTAATAGTAATTAAATAAAATTATGAATAAGATATTTTTAGGGATTAGCGCTATTTTTTTGGTGGCTAGCATTATACTCAATCTCCAGCTCACCAAAGCTGGGCAAAGGGTAAAAATACAAAAAGAGAAGTATGCGGATACACTCAACTTCAAAGAACGATTTCTAGATCCAGGTGAATGGACGGGTGATCAAGCAGAAAGAGAAAAACTTTCCAAAGCATCTACCTATGCTGAAAAGGCAGATCTCTATCAAGGTCAAAGTAGACTGTACTTATGGATTATACTAGCCACTTATGGGCTTTTCCTATTGATTACCTTTTTGTTTTCAAAACGATCGGCGGGCGCAGGTGTATTGCCATTGGGTATTACGGTTATTGCCTTAGCTTGTCTGCACGTAGGTTTGACTTATCCTATGCTAGAGATCACTGCCTTAGAAAGAAATCTAGATATTGGTGCTTTGCCGATCAAGACTAATGTCATGGGCTTTAATGTAGATCTTAATATTGAACAGGTGTTTAAAGGAGATATGATTTTCTATTATCAGAGTAAATCTGTTCTCGAGTTGGTGCAAACATTACTGGTACAAAAGAACTGGGTAGTAGGAATTTCTATATTAGCTTTCAGTATTTTAGTGCCATTGTTAAAATTGCTATTTACTGCAGTACTATTATTTGGAAGCGGTCCGTCCAAAAGTAAATTTATGAACTACTTTGTCCAATATGCTGGTAAGTGGTCAATGGCGGACGTTTTCGTTGTAGCGGTGTTTTTAGCATTTTTGGCTTTTAGCAATATGCAAGTTGGCATCACCACAGAAAGTAATGTATTGTTGGGTTTATACTTTTTCTTAGCCTATTGTGTGCTTTCCATTTGGAGTAGTCAACTGATATTAAATAAAAATGTGTAGATTTATTTTCTGATTACTAAATTACCGATGAAAAGAATTCTACTGCCACTTGTTATTTGTGTGTGTTTTTCTTCCTGCTTGCAGCTTGGGAATAATTTAAGTAGCACGGATGACTGTAAAAAATACGCAGTGAAGGAATTGAAACGCTTGGGTAAATTTATCAGCCCTCCTGCGAAAGGAGGCATCTATACTTATCTCCATCAAGATGTAGAAGTCCCAAAAGGATTTGAAACTATTTTTTGGGAGCGAAAAATAGGCAGAGACTATGCCGTTTCCGTTCAATTGTATGATACTACCGCTATGCAATTTTTGCAGTTGTCCTTGTCCTTGCAGAATATAGTCTACGGGGACTGTGAAGGTTCAATGTTGAAAGAGGACTTAATCGCACACATTGGAGAACCCAGTTATAAATCTAAATCTTTTTTGCAGAATGCTAAACAGAACTATACCTATAGTTTTAATCACCCCGATAGGACGGATTGTTATCATGGGGAATATATGGGACAAGTTGCTTATCAAGATTGTCTATCTATCTCCATGGATATTGACAGCAGAGGGAGAGTAGTGGAATTGAACACAAGTTCCTTCGTTATTGAAGAAGAGTAGTTGACTTTAGGCTTTTTTTATGCAAACAGCAAACAGAATTATGATCAATGCTTTTTTTTTGCGAGAAGGATAGTAGTAAGAGCACCTTTTTTTAGGTGCTCGTCCTGTCTAGCCAGTCGGGCAAGCATCAGGACCGTAGCTACAGCGAAGTTACGCATAGCCTGGTCAGATATAGCTAATGCAGGCTTCGATCTACATCGAAGTCTGCTTTAGCTATATCTTGGCTCGCCCAAATAATAATACTAATAAGTAAATTCTTAGTAGGCAACTTGATTGAACACGCCATCCTCAATCGTAAAGGAAATCGATGCGTCATCTTGATTGACAAGTACTGCATCGAAAGTACCACTCAATGTTTTATTTTCTTGATCGACCGCGAGTATATTGATGGTGCCAGTAGCATTAGTCTTATCCTTAGACGTAAAAATCTCGAAGCTAACTGCACCTTGTTGTGAGCTTACGCTGCTGTACTCTATAGAGTTGTCATTATTGTTACCACCTATAGCGTACTGGCCGATTTGCCAATCTGTAAAAATCAGAGAAATTCCTTCGGTAGTGGCCGAAGCATTGATCTTGATGAGTTCAGGATCGAACTGTGAAGTTTGAACATTGGTAGAGGTAAATAGCGCTCCGTCAACGTTGGCTTGTAAAGTTCCCGTCGCAACAGATTCATAGACTGGTGCCGCTGGGTTCTCATCTTTACAAGAATAAAATGTGATTGCACATAAAATAAGAAGTGCGAATAAATTTGCAAGTTTCATGGGTGTGTTTTTTTGGGGATGAATAGGTTATTAGATAAGTGCAAAAACTTAGCCTAATAAGCTTAAATGGAGCTAAAAATAATTGCGTGATGCGAATCATTAATTTTATCTTCGTCACATGAAAATTCATTTTATAGCTATTGGAGGAAGCATCATGCACCAATTGGCTTTGCAGCTGCAAGCTCAAGGACACGAAGTGACGGGATCGGATGATACGATTTTTGATCCTGCACTTACTAATTTACGAAAACAAGGCATTTGCCCTACCGAATTTGGCTGGTTTCCAGCCAAAATTGTAGAAACACTTGATATGGTCGTGCTCGGAAAGCATGCCCATGCAGACAATGTTGAGTTGGCAAAAGCTAGGCATATGAAAATAAAGGTTGTCACATTTCCTGAGTTGATCTACAAATATGCGCAAGAGAAAACGAGAATTGTAGTGGGAGGTTCGCATGGAAAGACCACCACCACCTCGATGATTATCCACACTATGCTGCAACATGGAATGGAATGTGACTATATGGTCGGGGCGAAAATAGCGGGTGTGAAAGGCTCTGTAAAGCTTACCACGGATGCGCCTTATATGGTGATCGAAGGAGATGAATATCCCACCTCTGCGGAAGACATGCGACCAAAGCTCGTACATTATCATCCTACCATAGCAATTCTTACCGGAGTTGCTTGGGATCACATGAATGTATTTCCAACCTATGAGATTTATCGTAAAGTATTTATAGATTATATAGAATCATTGTCTCTGGATACGGAGCTTATTTATTTTGCTGAAGATGAGGAATTACCCGCAATGGTAGGAAAATACGCAAAGTGCCGAGTGCATCCATACACTGCGCTAGATTGTGTAGTGGAGCATGATGAATGGTATTTGAAGGATACGGATGGGCAGCGATATGCGACTTCTATATTTGGAAATCATAATCTCCAAAATCTTGCCGCGGCGAAAAAGGTCTGGGATATATTGGGCAAAGATGAGAAAGACTTTTTCAAAGCTGCCTCTACTTTCGAAGGAGCAGCAAAACGACTCGAGTACTTGGCGCAATCTGAGGAGTATATCGTAATCAAGGATTATGCGCATTCGCCTTCCAAAGTAAAGGCTGCAGTAGCTGCCGTGCGAGCAAGGTATGCAAATAAAAAACTAGTGGTAGTCTGTGAGTTGCATACTTACAGTAGCCTGAATAAAGACTTTATTCCTCAGTATAAAGATAGTCTGGCGCCAGCTGATCTGGCTATTGTACACTATGATCCAGAGGCCATGGAAATAAAGCGAATGCCCAGTTTGGCTGCAGACTTTGTGCGCGATGCATTCAACTCACCTGCATTGTTGATCACTAACGATACGGAAGGGCTGCAAGTAGAACTAGATAAAGCAGGACAAGATGATGTCGTGATTTTACTAATGTCTTCAGGAAACTATGGCGGCCTAGATTTAGATCAATTTGCGAAGAAGGTAAAAACTAAAGTCTAGCATGGCCGATCAAATTAAACTACCTAAAGGCGGAGGCAAGCGATTTTTGTTTTTACGAAGCCGGTATCCAGTGTTTATCTACCAAGCGTTTACCTGGGATATGAAGGGAAATAAATTGTACTTAGAATTTCACTTTAGCTGTGGTGAAATTGTATATAAACCAAAGTCGGTAATAGATTTCCCCAAAGGGATACTTGCAGAAAAAATGGCTAAAAAGCGAAAGCAACTTATCGATCATTTGGTGTTTAATCTGGGTCTGATAGAGTTGATTTCTTATTGGAAAGCAACCTGTAGTCCTGTGATAGATGTGAAATGCGGAAAGCTTACAGCTACCCAAATAAAATGGTGGAAACATCTCTATTTCCATGGACTAGGGGAGATGTTTTATCTTAATAAAATTCAGACCACGGAGTCTGAGTTTGTAAATATTAAATGTGCAAAGCTTGGACGCTACCTGCGTAATGAGCAATTTAAACCTAAAGAAAATAAGTTGCTAGTGCCCATCGGTGGAGGAAAAGATTCACTAGCGAGTATAGATCTTTTATCTAAGCTGAAGGATGAAAAGTTCTATCTACTAATGAATCCAACCAAGGCAGCAAAAGCCGCGGCAAAGGCTGCCATCAAAAGACAACCAGGTCATACTGTATTTATCAAAAGAAAGATTGATAAAAAATTGTTGAAATTAAACGCTGCCGGCTATCTAAATGGACACACTCCTTTTTCTGCGATGTTGGCTTTTTATACAACGCTGGTCAGTGTGGTGGTGAATACTAAATACAGCTGCCTTAGTAACGAAGCATCAGCGAATGAACCAACTATTATTGGTACGGATATCAATCATCAATACTCCAAGACCGTAGAGTTTGAGAATAATTACAACGCTTATCTGAGTAAATACATAAATCCACACTACGAGTATCTTAGCTTGCTACGACCGCTCAATGAATTTCAGATCGTAAAGATCTTTAGTCAAAATGAAAATAACTTATTTATTTTTAAGAGCTGTAATGTTGGGAGCAAGCAGGATAAATGGTGTTGCAATTGTAGTAAGTGCCTTTTCGTTAGTATCCTGCTGAGTGCGCATATCGGCATAGATAGAACCAATCAAGTTTTTGGAGCGTCTTTATTGGATAAAAAGATCCTTAAGAAGGAATTCTTAGAGCTGGTAGGACATGCTAAGACCAAGCCTTTCGAATGTATCGGTACTATAGACGAAATACGAGTGGCTATCACATTGATCCAAAAGCGAGAACCACATTTGTTTTCGAAACAATACTTATTGAAGTTCTTTGCAAAAAAGTACCCTAGCTCTTTTGCTAGTGCAGCAGAAATTCGAGAAATAGAAGACACATTTTTCAAAGGGCATCGGCTAAATTCAAAATTTAAAAAATTAGTGTATGAAGGCTATGAAGAAGCAAGTCGCTGATTTTTTTGCTGGAAAGCAAATTGCTATTTTAGGATATGGAAAGGAATGTCGCTCTAGTATACGTTTGATTCGTTCTCTTTATCCAAGCCTCCCCATAGATATTTGGGACGAAAGCGATGCGCCTCACAATACCGCAGTATTAGACAATTTTACAAGCTATCACGGAGCGGTAAAGTTTAAGAAAGTAAATTTTAGACCCTTTGATATTGTCCTGACGTCGCCAGGCATTCCGCCGAGAAAAATTCCTGCACATCTCCTGAAGAGTGGATGCCTCTATGGGCAGTCTGAGTTATTTCTCACTTGGTTTGGAGCGCAAACTATTGGCGTCACGGGTACCAAGGGGAAGAGTACTACCACCAGTCTTATTTATCACGTGTTGAAAAAAGCAGGCCGAAAAGTATTGCTAGGAGGAAACATCGGAGTGCCTCTATTTGACCTTATCCCCAAACTACGAAAAGATACATACGTAGTAGCAGAACTGTCCTGCCATCAACTCAATGGAATAAAAGCGTCGCCGCATTTAGCGGTCTTACTTAATCTCTACGAAGAGCATTTAGACTACTATAATACAGTTGAAAAGTATTTTGAATCGAAACTTTCTATCTTCCAAAATCAGGAGCAGGATGATATATTAATTTATAATTATGATGACGACAGGATAAAATCTTACTTAAAAGAATCGAGGAAAAATCATCGTACAATTAGTTATTCAATCCGTAAAAAAAGAGCAGATCTATATTTTCAAGAAGGGAATGTGGTGACGGAATTGGTGCGAGGAAAACCATTTATTGCAAAGTCTAAACTGCTGGGGGCGATAAATAAATATAATATACTTCCAGCGATAGCAGTCGCCAGTTTGCTCAAGCTAAGTAAGAATGAAATACTTTCTGGACTCAAATCTTTTGTACCCTTGGAGCATAGGCTACAGTACCTAGGAAAGGTGAAGAATATTCACTTTGTAAATGATTCTATTTCAACTATTCCGCAGGCGACCATGGCAGCAGTAGAAGCGATAGAGGAAGTGGGGTCGTTGATAATAGGCGGGCATGATCGTATGGTCGACTACCAAGAGCTAGTCAAATTTTTACCCAAGCAAAAAATATCAGCTATCGTTTTTTTTGACAAAGCGGGCAGTAGGATATTTCAGGATTTACAAAAGCAGTATCCGAAGTTTGTCAAGCGTATCAAGTATATAGTTACCAGTGATTTTGAAAAAGCGATGCAGTTTTGTTTTGAGCACACTCCACTAGAAAAGTATTGCCTACTTTCTCCAGCCGCTTCAAGCTATGGGATATTTAAAAACTTTGAAGAAAGGGGAACAAAGTTTAGAAAATTAATTCTAAAACAGAGCAAGGCCAAAAAATTTATCCAATGATAGCAAAGACAGTTTTGCAAGATTCTTTGCGAGGGATGGATCTCCTTTATGAACATATAGAGCTGGATATCTTTGAACAGGCTGCTGCTGAACTGTTAGCTCAACCTAAGGATAGAAATATACTGTTGTGTACAGGCTTTGCTACAGCAGGAAAGCAAAAAGCCGATGGGCCTGTAGGGGCTTATTTTTTAGCAAAAGCATTGTTCGAGTTAGGGTATTATCCCATTATTGTTAGCGATTATTATTGCAAGAATTACTTTGATCAAGCGGCGCAGAATTTTGAAACGCTGATGGTGCCATTAAAAGGATTTGGGGAACAATTCATGTACAGCAAAATCTTGGAGACTTATGATCCTGTAGCTCTGATTGCAGTAGAGCGACCTGGTAGAAGTGCAGATGGATTGTACAGAAACTTGAAAGGAGAATGTATAGATGGGGAGAACGCACCCTTAGATTTATTTTTTGAGACGGATCAAAAGTTACTTACCATCGGCATCGGTGATAGTGGTAATGAAATAGGGATGGGCAAGTATGCGGCCCTTTTAGAAAAGCATTTAGCATACCAAAACCCATGCTGCATTGTGACAGGGCATTGTTTGATGGGGACGACTTCCAGTTGGGCATGCTACGGGCTCATCGCTGCGATGGGTAAAAACTTCCTGCCTTCAGTTAAAAAACTGGAGAACTACTACGATTATATTTTCTCTCTTGGAACCGAAGATGGTGTAACTCCTTCTGGCGCTCGATCCGTTAATAGGCAAAGTATAGATAAGTCCTTGGAAATCATTGAAAAGCTGAAAGAATATACTTAAAGCATATTGTTCAGTTAAAATTCCTGCTTTTTTAAAGCCGCTTTTTAAAAGTTTCTACTATATTTATAAATATTATTAACCAAAAATATCAATATGAAAAAAGTACTACTTACGTTACTAGCATTATCTTGCTTCATAGCAAGTAACTTTGCGGTAAATTCTCAAAATTGGAAGCAAAAAGTTTCCGCAGAGGTTGAAGGCATCAGTCCTGATCTTATGCAAAATATGGATATGAATACTTTTCTGGAAATGACTCCAAAGAAATACAAGCAGATGACTGGCGAAAAGCTAGGATTTAAGAAAACGCTTCAGCTTAAGCTTGGACAAAAATATTTGAAAAATAAAATCAAAGCTAATGCGGAAGCTGGTAGCGATGATATTCCTGAAGCGCTCTACATTGTATTGGCTATATTTTGGCTAGGATGGTTAGCGATGGGTATTTTAGATGATTTTGAAGGCAATAACTGGTGGATCGGACTTATATGTTACGCGCTATTTTGGTTGCCAGGTGTAATTTTTACACTAATTAAAAAGAAAGAATACTACTAAATACAATTTTTGATTTTAGTATTAAAATAACCAAACGGTAAGGAGTTCTGCTTCTTACCGTTTTCTTATGTAATCAAAAAATGTCTGGAACGAAACGATATTTTCAATTGGCGTTGCTATTACTATTGATTGCTATACCTATTGTGCTCTGGATTTTACCCTCTACTTTCTTTGAGGAGAGAGCATTACAATTATGCCCATCTATAGTTTTTTTTGACTCGGAATGTGTTGCTTGTGGCATATCAAATGCCATTATGCATTTGCACCATTTCGAATTCGATGACGCCCTTTATCACAATAGTTTTAGTTTTATACTTTATCCATTTTTGATTTTCGTTTGGTCGGTATTGGTTCTGCGTGTGCTTATTAGATTAGGATTTCTTAATCTTTCGAATTCTAGATTTAGTCTATTCAGAAGAATCCACAAAAAATCGTAGTCAGAAAAGGGCTCATTCTGGCTTAGGTAAATATGGGGTAAGCAGTAAGTGAATTGGAAACGGCAATGCTTAAATAAAATACAATCAATATTTGATGATCACAAATTAGCGTCTACTATGCATATGTTCAACGTGTGGGTTCCCTAGGTAGGGAAAAGTAGGGGAGTGTGTCAATTTTATAAAATACTATTGCTATTGAAAAGTAGATTTTATGTCTCCCCAGAATTGCTTGCCAAATAATATGCACAATACGGTTAATACAGATATAATGATCATGGTTCTTTATTTTATGTTCAGTGTTGAAACGATGCTGACACCACTTTTGTGTTTGCATTTTCAGTTTTCGACAATTTTTTAATCTATCTATGTTAATATACGACCTAAAAGGTTTTATCTGACTTTTAGTTTGATTTTTTCCATATAAATCCCCCTTTTTGGGGATAAAAAATTCATCTTTTAACAAGAAATTCAGCAATTTCTGAGGTTAAACAAAAAAAAATCTAGCCCAAATAACTTTGAGCTAGATTTAGGTATATATACCAATTAATACGATTACTTGTTCGCGTCATACCTTTTCTCCACTTCATTCCAGTTTAAGGCTTTCATAAAGGCACCCACATAATCAGGTCTCTTATTTTGATATTTTAGGTAGTAAGCATGTTCCCAAACATCGATACCCATGATCGGTGTACCTCCACATCCGACACCTGGCATCAGTGGATTATCTTGGTTTGGCGAGGAACAAATTTCTAATTTTCCACCTTTGTGTACACAAAGCCATGCCCATCCAGATCCAAATCTAGACCCAGCAGCAGAAGAGAACTTTTCTTCAAAAGCTTCTTTAGAGCCAAATTCCTTATCAATAGCTTCCTTTAGTGCTCCACTCAATCGTCCCTTATCGTTCGGATTAAGCAAAGTCCAAAATAAACTATGATTATAAAAGCCACCTCCGTTATTTCTAACAGCACTATTTTCCATGTCCAAATTCTTCAGAATATCTTCAATAGATTTCCCTTCAAGATCTGTACCTTCCACAGCGGCATTCAATTTTTTCGTATACCCAGCATGGTGTTTAGTGTGGTGGATCTCCATTGTACGCGCATCCACATGTGGTTCAACCGCATCGTACGCATATCCTAATTCAGGCAAAGTAAAAGCCATAATTTATAGTTTTTAAGTTTTGAATAAATGTTTCCTACTAGTAGGACAGTCTCAAAGATAAAAAGTTCGACACACTATATTGTAGCTATATAGATTTTATTTATTTGGGCAAATCTCTAGCTATGTTTACGCTTTGGCTCCAACATAGCTAGAGTCGGGCTATCCGATACTGCACGTTCGTTACGGTGCTGCGCACTCCCCGACGAAAAGTCGGGGCTATCTACTATCCCTTTTGCAAGAAAACGCACATCAAAGCTTGATTAGCTTGTCATAGCAAAAATAAGGATAAGGGTAATAACTCCAAAAAAGGTAGTGAATCGTCCCATATTTTTGGATTTTGTCCACCCAGAAAGGGAGATCAAGACAAGCAAAGAAATGATACCAAGGGATAAAGCAAACATTCCTGCGATGCGCGGTAGGGTCATATCCGATGCCAAGACTTTATAGGGGTAGCCTTCGGTAGTTTTCAGTATGATATTGGTCATCGCAAATATGTTGACTAGAAAAAAGCAGGCAGCGAGGACAGCGCTAGCCATGATGCTCTTGAGTAATTTAGTATTTACTTCAGATACTAAAAGATTTGCCACTACAGCAATCGAAAAACCTCCAAGCAATGAACTGATCGTAATAGTTTGGCTCGCTAACTTGTTCCAATATATAAACGTCAATTCCATCATATCCTATTCTTTTATTCTGGTTCAAGTAGTAGACGAAGCTAAGCAAATTACGCTAAAGTAGCTTTATTTCATTTGGAGCAATTGTTTTTTTGTGGAACTCATAAAGTAGGACTGAGCTGGTTGCGAGGGAAGCACATAGGAGACATAGTTTTAAACCTGTATTAAAGAAATTTAGTATTGCTATTTCTTCAATGTTCTTTGCTGTATGTGTCTATGTTGAAAAACATAAGGGATGTTGTATTTTTAAACCTATCGACCCGTGATAGAAACGAGCACGCAAGGAGACGGATCATGTGTGCAGCTAAGGGAGCGGGTAGCTCGACGAGGTACGAGGAGAGATGCACGCTACCGCTAGCTAAACCATGATCTGGCGACTGGAGTAAAGTGAATAGCGCGAAATGGGCGCCAAAAAATACTTTGCCTTTTTATAAGAATCAAACCCACAGAAAATAGTACTTTTGCATAAAAAAATAATGGCTACAATAAAATATAGAAAAGAAAAAGACAGCATCGGAACCATCAAAGTTCCTGCAGATAAATATTGGGCAGCGCAAACGCAGCGCTCTATACAGAACTTTAAAATCGGTGGGCACGCAATGCCAATAGAGGTGATCCGTGCTTTTGCGATCTTGAAAAAAGCAGCAGCACAAACCAACGCTGACCTGAAAGTACTGCCTAAGAGTAAAGCCAAATTAATTTCAAAAGTATGTGATGAAATAGTAAGTGGATCACTAGATGATCAGTTTCCATTGGTAGTATGGCAAACTGGATCTGGAACCCAATCGAACATGAATGTGAATGAGGTGGTTGCTAATCGGGCGCACGTAATAAATGGCGGGAAACTTACGGATGATAAAAAATCGATGCATCCAAATGATGATGTGAATAAGTCGCAGTCGAGCAATGATACTTTTCCGACGGCTATGCATATTGCTGCATATACGATGCTCGTAAAGGATACGATACCTGCGATGGAGGCATTGAAAAAAACATTCGCAGCAAAGTCAAAGGAATTTAAAAAAGTAGTTAAAATAGGGCGAACACATTTTATGGATGCTACGCCAGTTACGCTTGGTCAAGAGCTGAGTGGATATGTTTCTCAATTGGATCACGGGATTGCAGCTATCAAAAATTCGTTGAAGCACTTAAGCGAATTGGCACTGGGAGGTACGGCAGTAGGTACAGGTCTGAATACGCCAAAAGGGTACGCTAAAAAAGTAGCAGAGCACATTGCAAAATTGACGGGATTGCCGTTCGTTACGGCTAAGAATAAATTTGAAGCACTAGCAGCTCATGATGCGATCGTAGAGGCGCACGGTGCACTCAAAACGGTGGCTTGTTCACTAATGAAAATAGGAAACGATATCCGTATGCTTTCTTCTGGTCCTAGATCAGGGATAGGGGAGCTCGTGATTCCAGCAAATGAGCCAGGGTCGAGTATCATGCCTGGTAAGGTAAATCCCACGCAGTCGGAGGCATTGACAATGGCCATGGCACAAGTGGTAGGAAATGATGTGGCTATTAATATAGGTGGTATGACGGGGCATTTTCAACTCAACGTATTTAAGCCGATGATGATTTTTAACTTTTTGACTTCTGCTCGCTTGATTGCAGACTCGTGTAATAGTTTCAATACGAACTGTGCTATGGGAATAGAGCCAAATTTAGAACGCATCACAGAGATGTTAAATAATTCGCTCATGTTAGTAACTGCGTTGAATACCAAGATCGGATATGATAATGCTGCTAAAATAGCGAAGAAGGCATATAAGGAAGGGACTACGCTGAAGGCTGCGGCGTTGAAGCTCGGTTTCTTATCAGAGAAAGAGTACGATCTGTGGGTACGACCAGAAAATATGGTTTAGTATTCTAGCACCGAGTTTTAAGTATAATTTTGAAAATAGCTGTTTGTGCATTCTGGCACTGGCAGATATTTTTGCATTATAAAGGGTATCCAGAAACACAGTTTTTTATGTTAGTTACTTAAGTTTCGGTTTTAAACAATGGATTAAATACGAAATTAACTGTTTATAGATAATTGAAATAGAACAGGTTAGGCAAATACTTCATTCATCTGAGATTGAAAACGATGAATAATTTAGAAATATAGAGCTAAGGCTATTTTTCAAGAAAAAGGGATTAAAAAAAAAGAAGGGTTTCAAATCTAGAATAAATTTCGGACTTGGAAATTTTAGCTTCGAATGCTATTTAAAATGAGCAAAGGCTTAACTGTTCGAGCTACAACACAGAACTATTGAAAGATGATGTTAACTAGGCTGTGTTAATGCATTGAAAACCAATACATACAGCGAGTTTTAAGCCTGAAGCCATTTTTAAAGCATGAGTAAGCGTGAAGAAACTGCCATAACCTTATGGCAGCAGCATAAAACTTATTTTTACGGCAAAAAAGTAAGTGAGAGAACAGCCTTAAATTTTTAATTAAAAGAAAATACGATTCAGAGAAACATTTATATATGACACCGAAACTTGAGTTAGTTATATAAATAGTAGTGTTAAATCATAGTATCTTGTGGAAGACTTTGCTTGCTATTAACCTAAGGGATTTTAAAATATTGATAATAATTAGTCTACATTGCGACTTAGATGAATACAAAAACTTGCATACTTCTTTTTTCTAGGACTTCAGCTAGTGAAAGCAAGCATAAACAGCTCGCTAGCCTAGAGAAGACGAATTATAAGATTCATCAGTCATTTCTCAATCGAACCTTACGCACTGTACACAAGACAGGGCTACCGGTAATAAAGGTTGACGAGCGGGGACAAATTGGAGATAGCTTTGGAGCGCGTTTTTACAATGCGATTGCTCATGCTTTTGAAAGTGGTTATGAGCACGTTATCACTGTAGGTGCAGATTGTCCTAGTCTTCTTACACAAGATATTTTATATGCGGAGAAAGAATTATTGGCAGGACGGCAGTGCTTAGGTCCAAGTAAAGATGGTGGGGTTTATCTTCTTGGCATATCAAAAGTATTTTTCCACCAAGACTTTTTACAATTAACTTGGCAAACAGATCAGCTTTTTCAGGATCTATTGTTTTATTTTGATAAGCATCAGGTAAGTGTTGTAAACTTGAGTGAGAAACTGGATGTGGATAACGCTACTCAGTTCAATGTTATTTCTCATTTACTTTCGCAGCAAATAGATTTTGCTTTTTTAAATGATATTTTTTCTGTTGTTCAAGCACGACAGATTGTTTTTCTTTTCAATCCTCTGTTACTTCTAGAGACGCTGCAACACCGCGGCCCGCCCATGCTTTTCTCTGCGGCTTAAAGTTTTTTCATTTTCATTTTTCATTTTTATATTCAATAGTATAATGCATAAATACATTACGCTCATGGCAGTATTGATACTGCTAGGTTTTCAAGTACATGCACAAAAAACTGTGCAAGGGATAGTCTTTGATCAGGCCAATAATGAACCACTCATAGGGGTCTCTGTGGTAGTCGATAATACGGACGTTGGTACCATAACCGATGTCAACGGGGTCTACAAGATCAGTTTGTCTGAACAGCAAACAAAACTTACGTTCTCCTATATAGGGTATGAAGAGCTTACGCTGGACGTAAATGAAGAAGATTTAAATGCTGTATATATGTCTGCTGGGTTTAAATTGGATGAAGTGGTAGTGACCGCGCTTGGTTTAGAGCGTTCTACTAAAGGGCTTGGATATACAGTACAGCAACTGAATGGCTCAGCCATAAATCAGGTCCAAGCAACAAATTTTTTAGATAACTTAAATGGTAAAATTGCGGGTGTCAATGTTATTTCTGGGCCAACAGGAGTGGGTTCTTCTTCTAAAATAAATATTAGAGGAGAGGCCTCTTTTACCAATAATAATCCACTATTTGTAGTAGATGGGACACCTGTAAATAACAACTCTATTATCAACAATACCTCTGATGCTGCCGCTGGGTTTCAAGAAGTAGACTTCGGAAATGGTGCCATGGATATTAATCCAAATGATATCGCATCGGTTTCTGTATTGAAGGGGCCTGGAGCTGCTGCGCTGTACGGTACTCGAGCGGCAAATGGCGTAATCATTATTAATACCAAGGACGGTAGCAATAGTTCAGGATTAGGTATTTCTTTTAACTCCTCTACTTTTGTAGAAACGGCTTTTAGATTGCCACAATTTCAAAATGATTTTGGACAAGGTAACAATGGTGAATTCGAATTTGTAAATGGACTAGGTGGTGGTGTTAACGATAACATTACTTATAGCTATGGTCCTGCTTTGGATGAGGGTAATAATATTGCCCAGTTTGATAGTCCAGTTACATTGCCAAATGGTCAAGTAGTTAGGGGAGGGGATGTAGCAGTTCATGGTGGCTTGCCAATAACGCCTACTCCTTTTAATTCGAATCCTGATAACCTAAAAAACTTTTATGAAACGGGCTCTACTACTATTAACAATATCTCTTTTGCAGGAGGTTATGAAAAAGGGAATTACAGATTGTCATTGACAGATCTTAACAGTAACTCTATCATACCTGGGGTAAATTTTAAAAGAAAATCTGCAGCGGCTAAAATTACTTTTAATCCAATCAAGCAATTGAAAATAGGAACGAGCATAAACTATATGCGTTCTGAAAGTGACAATCGTCCGAGTAACGGATATGGATCAGAAAATATTGGCTACAGCCTAGTAGCATGGTTGGGTCGTCAAAGTAATCTCAATTCACTACAAGACTATTGGCAGCCAGGTTTAGAGGATGTCCAGCAGTACAGTTTCAACTATACGTTTTTTGATAATCCCTATTTGATACTTTTAGAAAATAGGAATTCGCTGGGGCGTGACCGTGTATTTGGAAGCTTGTATGCTACGTATTCCTTTTCGGACAATCTATCTCTGACTGTGAGATCTGGTATGGATTACTCGGATGAATTGCGAAAGTTTAGAAGAGCATTCAGTACGAACAGATTTAAGAATGGTGGGTATGCAGAAAATTCAGTAACTTTTAGAGAAGTGAATACAGATTTTCTTTTGAACTACAGATCGAAAATCGGTGTCTTTTCATACGACTTTAGTGCAGGTGGAAACCGCATGGATCAAAGTGCATCGACTGCCCAAATTGAGGCAAACTCACTGGCACAACCTGGTGTTTTCAAATTGTCGAATGCAGCATCTCCATTAGAGATTTCAGAGTTTGAATCCAGCAAGCGAATCAATAGTTTTTATGGCTTGGCCAAATTCGGATTTAGAGATATGTTATTTTTAGATATCACAGGAAGAAACGATTGGTCATCCTCATTGGCTACTACCACGAGTACAGATAATACTTCATTTTTCTATCCGTCTGCATCCTTAAGTGTAGTCTTATCCAAGATGATAAACATGCCTAAACGTATCTCCTTTGCAAAGTTGAGAGCGAGTTGGGCGCAAGTCGGAAATGATACGGATCCTTACAAAACGAATGGGGTATTTTTGGCACAGACACCTTTTAGTGGACAGCCTACTTTCTCCGACCAAAGCAGTTTGCCAAACTTCAATCTGATACCAGAGCAAACAACTTCTGTAGAGTTTGGGGCAGATGTCAGATTTTTTGATGACTTGATTCAAGTAGACTTCACTTACTATAATGCACTTACAGAAAATCAAATATTATCTTTACCAATAGCTATCTCTTCAGGATATAATGAACGGGTATTGAATGGTGGCTCTGTACGGTCTGAAGGTATAGAGGCAATCGTGGGATTGCGTCTATTTAACAATAGTAAAATTAACTGGAGTGCTGGAATGAACTTTAGTAAAAATGTATCTACCGTAGAGTCACTGCCTGATGGCGCAGAACGAATCAATATTGCCTACAGTAGAGTGTATGATAACGAAAATCAAACGGTGTGGTATCAGGTACGAGAAGGAGACCAGATCGGAGACCTTTGGGGGACTGGATATATGAAAAATGAAAACGGAGATTTTGTTATCGGAGAGGATGGTCGTTTATTGGTAGACAACAATCTAATCAAACTAGGCAATGCAAATCCAGATTTCATTTTAGGCTTAACGAATAATGTTTCTTTTAAAAAGTTCAACTTCAACTTCGTGATGGCTTGGCATCAAGGTGGAGAAATTGTATCGAGAACGCAAGCCTTGGCAGGTGTAGCTGGACAATTAGCGGAAACTGGATTCAGACCAGCAGGCGGCTTAGTACATGAAGGTGTACAGAATATCGGTACCGCAAATAATCCGCAGTATGTGCCAAATACTACTGCTGTGCCAGCGGAATCTTTCTACCGTCAGTTTTATGATCGTAATCATGAAGAGAATAATACTTTTGATGCATCATATGTCAAGCTGAGAGAAGCTAGTCTATCCTATATGTTAGATAAAAGTCAGCTTGTAAATACTTTTTTAAGGGGCTTTGAAGGGATAAAAATTTCTCTAATCGGTAGAAACATTTTCGCTATTTCCAAAAACCCACATTTTGATCCAGAACAGTTTGCTGTACAAGGGCAAAATTTTCTGAGTGGTGTCGAAGATATTTCTTACCCTTCTACACGCAGTGTAGGTTTGAGTCTTAACCTTAATTTTTAAATAATAAAAATCGCAAATATGCAATTTCGAATATATATATTATTGATATTTTTATTTAGCCTTGTTTCTTGTACAGAGGATTTTTCGGAGATCAATACCAATCCGAATGCACCCGTTGATATTCAACCTGCTTTCTTGCTGCGACAAGTCATATTTGACTATGGCGAGCAGATGTCTTTTGAAGGATTTGTAGCAGGGAATCTTTTGGGTCAATATTTTACGGCAGTTGATTTTAATTTATTTGATCGGCACAGTTTGTCAGAGCCCCAGTTTGGAGGAAATCCTTGGGATTTGTTATACACCAATCTACGAGATAATGAAATCATCCTAAGCAAGTCAAGAGAAAATGAAGTGTTTGCGGTGTATGAAGGACCGGCTTTAATTATGAAGACCTACATCGCTAGTGCGATCACAGATATCTATGGAGATGTGCCTTTCTCAGAAGCAGTGAGTGGGAAAGAAGGGATTATTGCACCTGCTTATGATGATCAAGAAAATATTTATTTGGGCGATCAAGGGCTTTTAGCTTTACTTGATGAAGCCATTGCCAGTATTAATAATTACGAAGGACAGGCCGTCTTAGAGGGAGACATTCTTTTTCAAGGAGATTTAGCTGCTTGGCTTCGACTTGCAAATTCATTGAAGATAAAACTCCTGATGCGAATGTCTAGTGTGGAGCTAAGAGCGATAGAATTAGGAGAACTATTTCTTGAAGATAACTTCATAAAGAGTAATGAGCAGAATGCCACTTACAATTTTACGGATGGTCAACCAAACAATTTTCGAATGGCTACTGCGAGAGTTGGAGATTTTAATATCTATGTGATGTCTGAAACAATTGAAGAAATATTGATGGATTATAATGATCCAAGAATCGCTACTTTCTTCAGGCCTACGGCAAATGACGAGGATACTTTTGCTGGATTATTAAATGGTCCGGATGCATCTCAAACTTCTATCACAGTAGGAGATTATTCATTTGCAGGAACAGTATTTAGAGAAAATACAGGAAGATTAGATGCTAATTTTATGACAAGTTTTGAGACTTTATTTTTATTGGCGGAGGCCGCTACTAAAGGATATTTTTTCGCTGATCCGAAGACTTTATATGACGAGGGTGTTCGTCAAGCATTTGCTTATTGGCAAACTGAAATGCCAGTAGATTATTTAACTACTGGCCCAACTGCATTTGGAAATGAAGATAAAATTCAACAGATTATCACTCAAAAGTGGCTTGCTAATATTACCAATGGATATGAAGGATGGATTGAATACAGAAGAACTGGATTTCCAGAATTAAAGTCAGTAGCGGCAAGTTTAAACAATAATCTACTTCCAGTTAGGATGCCATACCCGCAAGCAGAGGCTGCATTAAACAATACAAATTATCAAAACGCAGCCGACCGCTCTGATAACAATAGCATCAACGCAAAAGTTTGGTGGGATCAGGACTAGATAGATTATGGATGCGTATACTTTACAATGGATATTAGTAATTGGAATTAGCATAGTGCTTTTTTTTCTAGCCCCTTTGGCAAAAACGGAGGAGGCATTTTTCAAGGGAGAAGGCGCGAGTGGAAAGCCCAATTTTTGGGTACTGACCAGCAGCTTGGTTATCTCTTGGTTGTTTGCAAAGTCAATTACCAATGCGGCCAATCTCGGATTGAGTTACGGGCTAGTCGGAGGAGTCGCTTATGCTGGGTATTACTTGTCTTTTGTAGTAGCTGGTCTTATAATTTATAAGCTGCGTACCCAAGGAGGATTTACTTCTATTCATCATTTTCTGCAATCGAAATTTGGGAAAGGCGCATTGATTATATTCAGTCTCTTGATTGCTTTTCGATTGCTCAATGAGGTGTGGTCAAACGCTATGGTGATCGGATCTTATTTTGGAGAGCAGGGTAGTGCTCCTTATCTAAGTGCGGTGGTAGTATTTACTATCTTGACCATAGCGTATACTATCAAAGGCGGCATGAGCAGTTCTCTATTCACGGATGTTATCCAGATGGTATTATTCGGTGTTTTGCTGATGATCATTTTGTTGATGATTTTTCCCAAGACGGATTGGGATATTCCCGCATTTGTGCAAAGTGGAACTTGGAGTATGTCTCAAGGAGTTAACCTCTTATTACTCGCCATCTTACAATCATTTTCTTACCCATTTCATGACCCAGTCCTCACGGATAGAGGTTTTGTCACGGATGCAAAGACTACCCGTACATCCTATTTATGGGCAGCGGTGATTGGTGCATTGTGCATTATATTTTTCAGTTTTGTAGGGATCTATGGACAGATGGAAGGCGTGACTGGCCAGGCACCTGTAGAGGTTGCAAAGTTGTTCGGTATTCCTATGATGCTTCTGATGAATTTTATCATGATTACTTCAGCGGCATCTACTTTGGACAGTACCTTTTCATCTTTCTCTAAGTTGGTTCATTTAGATCTGAAATTAGCTAAGACTTCTTTGACAGGTGGGCGAATCTCTATGATTGTAATTGCTTTAATTGGAACGATTCCAGTTTTTTTTAATCCAGAAATAATTTCCGCTACTACAGTGAGTGGTACTATGGTAATAGGGCTTGCGCCTGTTTTTCTTTTCTGGAACTATAAAGTACCAGCAGTATCATTTTACTTATCCGTAGTAGGTGGTTTCTTATTTGCCTTGCTTTGTTTATTTTTCCCGCTTCCAGATTACTTACTTTTCTCGGAAGGTAAATACGCAGACCTATTAGCGGTCAACTGCTATGGAACAGTCTTGTGTTTTTTCCTATTTTTGTGTCCTAAATTATTTTGGTCTAAATGATACAAGCGATGGATATAGGGTGCTTGAGTGGCAAGACACTCCTCTTTGGTGGAGTGTACTCTAACCTAGAAGCACTGTTGGCTATTCAGGCAATAGCCGAAAAGAATAATATTACACCTAGTAATATTATCTGTACCGGAGATATCGTCGGGTATTGTGCTGACCCAGAAGCCTGTCTACAACATATTAAAGCTTGGGGGATACACTGCATTGCAGGGAATGTAGAATTGAACTTGAAGGATGCGTCAGATTCCTGTGGCTGCAATTTTGACGAAGGGGGACGTTGCGATAATTTTTCTAAGATGTGGTATCCTTTCGCACAGTCCAAGGTTACCCCTGACGCACTGCGATTTATAGAAACTATTCCCGAATTTATACACTTTGAGTATGCAAGCAAGAAGTGTTTTGTCTTGCATGGCTCCATTGACAATACTTCAGAATTTATTTTTAAGTCATCTGAAAGCGATATTAAATCGAGAATATTTGAGCAAACCGAGGCGGATGTTATTATCGCTGGACATGCTGGATTACCATTTAGTCAAGCAATGGAAGATAAGATTTGGCTGAATCCAGGGGTGATCGGTATGCCTGCTAATGATGGGACGACTAGAGTATGGTACGCTGTATTAGAAGACACGCCTAGTTTTAGTTTTGAGATCTTACCGCTTGATTATGATTATCTAAAAGCGAGTGCCAAGATCGAATCTAACCCATTGCCTGCAACTTATGCAGATACCCTCCGCACGGGCATTTGGGATAATGTAGAGATCTTGCCCCTAACGGAGCAAAAGCAACAAGGCGAAGCGCTTCCTATATTTAGCGAATAACTTTGAATGCATTCCAAAAAAGGACGTTATATTTGCACTACATTTAACCAACAAAGAGATTTACTATGAAACTTTTAATGACTATTATAGCGACTTTTACTATAATTATTATGCTGCAAACGAACTGTCAAGCCGTGCGTAGTGCAGCTAATCCTGCGGAAATAGCAGTGAACGCGGACGCCAAGAAATCAGCTAAACTTACAAAAAAGCTTGAAAAATTCAAACGAAAGTATCAGCGCAAGGCTAATAAAAAGAATTTGAATAACGACGATTCCGTGATTGACTTTGATGATCCAGTAGACAAATGGATGTGGTTTTGGATATTTGGCTGGGGTGGTGGCTTGGTTTTATCAATATTAGCTGGCGTTACAAAGATTGGGGCTTTATTCTTTGTGGCCTCAGCGGCTTATTTATTTGGGACCGTAGCATTGATTTTATGGATAGTCAAAAAATTTGGCTAGATGCAGTTGATTTTGAAGGGTGAAATAAGACGCTTAGATCGTAATAAGTAGACCGTATTATTTGCACAATCCCCTTATTTGCTCTATCTTTGCCCAACTTTTGAGAAATTAAGAGTAACAACACTTTTTTAATACAGGGAAAAAACGTTTTCCCTTGAAAATGTAAGACTTATGGATGCTTTACAGCATTATACCATCCCCATTCAAGGTTTGGGAAATGGTATCCATAATTTTGATTTTGACATAAATGAGTCCTTTTTTAGCCATTTTGAGCATTCTCCAATACAGAAAGGGGAAATCAAGGCTACTATTGAGCTAAATAAACGACCCGAGGTATTTGATATTCGTTTCGACATTAATGGAACTGTATTTACTCCTTGTGATCGTTGTTTAACCGATATTCATCTTCCCATCAGCGGATCATTTCCCATGTTGGTCAAGGATGAGGAAGACATCAAAGACGATGTAGATGTTATTTACATTCATTCGGCTCTAAAAAAGCTCAACGTCGCGCAATTCATTTATGAGTTTGTGCTTTTATCGATTCCAATTATTAAAACATATAATTGTGAAGAAGAGGAGCCTAGACCATGTGATGATAGCACTTTAGATAAGTTGACGTCAAATCAAGATACGGAAGCAGCCAATCCATTATGGGACAAGCTGCAAGATTTTAAAGACAATTAGTAATAACAATATAAAATAATATATAATGGCACATCCTAAGAGTAGGATCTCGAAGCAGAGAAAGAGAAAAAGAAGAACGCACTACAAGGTGCCAGTTCCTCAAGTAGCTACTTGTAAGGTTACAGGTGAAAAGCACCTCATGCACCGCGCTTACGAGGTGGATGGTGACCTATATTACAAAGGACGTGTCTTGATCAAAGGCGACGTTGAAGATATGGAGTAACACCTCGCTACCAACATAAATTATAATATTAAAAAGGATTGATCTGTTTATACAGGTCAATCCTTTTTGTGTTTGAATAGTTTCTTATAGAGCTTTTTTGGGGCCTACCGCTGACCAGCCTTCTAAGGTCGGCTGGTCAGCGGTCGTTACGTTCTCGGGCTTCGCTTCCGCTACGGTCTTCTGCTATCCTGCCAAGCTCCGCACAGACTTCCCCTTCACATCACTAGTCCAAGAAGGGAGTGTTATAATTTATTCATCTGGCATATCTTATTAGATATTTGTTTATTGCTATATTACAATTTAGACAACTGACTATCCGCTTGATGTGCACCAAATGGTAAAATAGAAATCAAACCATCGGTTTTGAAAGCCCATTTTTGATCAATTAGTTTTTATTCAGCGTTTTCATAAAGATGGGAAGATTGAAACAATCAAAAAGTTCATCCTTCATTAGACTTTAATTCATGAAATACATTCTAGTAATAATTTTAATAACCACTTTTAATCTGACCACTATAAATGCACAAATTGAAGTAGGCTTTAAAACGGGTATTCAAATGCTTGGCATGTTTCGCAGTTCACCAAATATTTTTGGCGATGGAGATAAGGTGTTCAATCTAGATTATGGTATTAATATCGGACACAAGATTGGGAAGAATTTAGACTTGAGTCTTGACGCTGATTATACTGCTGGCAACTATTACAAATTGAAACAAAATAGGCGAATTTATACGGAAAAATGGAACCGTGCAAATTACAGTCTATTTAATCTATCTGGGTTATTAACTTATAAGATCAAAAAAGGTCTAGGAATTAGGAGTGGTTTGCATGTTTTTTTTATAAGAAAAATTTCAACGGAGACAAATTCAATAGGCTTTATTCATCCACCATATAACCGATCATTTCGAGAAACATTTTCCTCTTCAAGGACTATTGGAATACCTCTTGGACTTGTCTTAGATAAAAACCACTTTGAATTGGAAATTAAATGGGTCGGGGGACTAAGGAAGTATTCTAGGTTTGAAACAGGTTATTACAGGTTAGAGACTTTATCCATCAACTTATACTATAATTTTAAGTTGAAAAAATAGAACTTTGCTTTTTACCAAAGCCCTACTCCGCTTTCGAAAGAAACGGGGTAGGGCTTATTTTTATAATATGTGCTTTGATATTTAGTATAACCTGCCTTAATAAATTAATATTTTGGAGCTATTACCGAAACTTAATTTCTGTATATTAAAGTAAAATGTTTGAGATGAAATTCTACACCCACTTTGAAACCGAGAACCTGATCCTTCGAGCCACTAATCATACAGATGCAGCCTTTGTCTTAGAATTGCTAAACACTCCAAAATGGATCAAATATATCGGGGATAGAAATGTGAAGACTGTAGAAGATGCTAGACAGTACATCGCT
>ENA-ORXT01000984-ORXT01000984.1-marine-metagenome-genome-assembly--contig:-NODE-984-length-40771-cov-9.618052_pt1 | contig 40771 bp, 31 predicted proteins | sample MGYA00237868_ERZ511482 | MGnify/ENA metagenome assembly ERZ511482 | reverse complement strand
TCGGTCCCACCGGTAACGGTAATATCGATACCTCCCGTAGCCTCACTGTTACATGGTGCATCGGTCACGTTCGTTATTACTGCCGATAGAGCTTCGCTCGGTTCAGTAACGGTTACAGCTTGATCAAAGGTACAACCGTTAGCATCAAGAACGACAACGGTGTAGCTGCCTTCGGCCAATTCGCCAAAAGTCCCGTTGGTCTGGTAATTTGCCCCGCTATCAATAGAATATGAGTATGGAGGGATACCGCCGTCGCCCTCAACGGTTACCGTACCTGTAGCGTTACCAAAACAATCCACGTTGTTCTGTGCCGCTATCGACGCGGATACTTTGGTATCCGGTTGAAGTATGGTAGCTGAATTAGTTGTAGTACAACCGTTGGCATCGGTAATGGTCACAGAATAGGTACCTGCTACGACGTTTATTAGATCCTCGTTGGTATCCCCGTTGCTCCAAAGGAACTCGTACTGTGCCGTACCGCCGTTCACGGCCAAGTCCAGGGACCCCGTTGCATCGTCCCTACATAGGATATTTGAGACGGCAATTGCAGAGCTCAGTACGTTAGGTTCATTGATGGTTATTGAGGTACTCGTTGTACATGCCGTTGTTGTATCTGTTACCGTAATGGTATAATCGCCAGCAGGCAGACCGCTGACCGATGTAGTCGTATCAGGAAGCGTATCCCAGCCATAGGTAAAGTTTCCTGACCCACCTGTAACTGTAGCTGTAACGCTACCGTTACTTTCCCCGAAGCAGACCGCAGGGGTAGAGGTTCCGGTAACTGAAAGGTTGTTGCACGTACCTGGGTTTACCGTTACGGTAGCGGAATCGGTACATCCGTTGTCATCTGTTACGGTTATGGTATATGAACCGGCCGTAAGCCCGTTGATATTGGCCGATTCCTGACCTCCTGGAGACCAATCGTAAGTATAAGGTCCCACGCCACCTGTCACGACGGATGTGGCCGTACCATCACTGGTAGCGGGCCCGAGCTCATCGGTTGTTGTAGCTGAAACGTCAATGGCGTTGCTAGGCTCCGTGATGGATATGGTATCCTCCACAGCTTGGCAGACCGTGCCGTCAATGGTCACGCTAACGGTATATACGCCAGCGGACAGATTGGCGAGCGTACTCGTTGTCACGCCTGCATCTACCTGACCGGAAGACCATGTAAAGGTGAACGTAGCGCTAGGGTTTGCCCCGGAATTTGCGGACACGGTCCCCGATCCTGTTGTATCGCCTGTACATAGCACATCGGTGACGTTAGTAATGTTTATTTCGGCATCACAGGTATTTACACATTCGATAACGATGCTCTGGGTCAGTTCACAGCCATTGGCATCGGTCACGGTCACGGTATGCGTACCGTCCGATAGACCGGTCACGTTCGCGGTGGTCTGGCTCTCTGCGGAAGCGCTCCATTGGTACGTATAGTCCGAGGTTCCTCCGGATACGATGGCCGTAGCTTGCCCATTTGCACATGCCTGTGCCGTAGTGGCGTCCACCTTCGTTATATTAAGGCTCAGCGCACTGGCAGGCTCTGAAATAGTGGCACCTATGGACGTCGTACACCCATTGGCATCGGTCACGGTGACATTATAGGCATCGGCAATGACACCCGAAAGATCCTCCGTGGTCGAATTATTTATGTCGTTCCATACAAATGAGTAAGGCTCGGTCCCACCGGTAACGGTAATATCGATACCTCCCGTAGCCTCACTGTTACATGGTGCATCGGTCACGTTCGTTATATTGACAACTAATTTAGGGGGTAATATTAATGTATTGGAGTCACTTTTAACATCGGCTAATGAACACGTTCCGGCTCCATATGATCCAGAATAGGTTAATTCAGCAATAAGATTACCTTCAAAAGCATTGGCACCGGTATAATTAAATGTACCATTTTGAGAATTTGAAATTCCAATTTGGTTACCATTCAATTTGAATATCCAAAGAAAAGAATCTGAAGCAGAAGTACACCCACCTTGATTTAAGTTGCTAGAATAATTGAAAGAATCTGTACACTCAATTCTTGAAATATTAGGCGTTATAACTGGGCAGGGAACACATATAGTAGGGTCATTAAATGTAAGATCGGTTACATTGCAATCCGAATCTTCATAATTAATAACAGCGTTGCCTGGGATTTGATTACCACAAGCGCTTACGCCATCAGATTCTATAGTATATTTAAGTGTAATGGTTTCATCAAAAATATTAGAAACAAACCACGATATATTAGAGCCGGAACTGGTAGTAGTACCTTCACTGGCAGTAATAGAACCGGAAACCAAACTAAACCCATTTTCTAATGTATCTGTTACTAACGATTGCCCTGGAAGCTGAGTTGCAGCAGCTACTAATTTTCCTAAAATTTGATTGTAGATCCCAGTTAAATTGGCATTATTTTCTGTAGAAAATGCCCCAGAATTTTGTATACTATTTAATGTATTTAATGCCACATTTTGTTCTGCCCCATCAATAGCACCAACAAGACCGATTGTAAATATTTTTTGATCATATGAAATACCAGAAACTGTAGTTGTTTGAGCATCGATAGCAGCTTGAATAGCATCTGTTTGACAAATAGTAACTATATCAGTATCAAAACATCTTTCTGTACCAAAAGCAACATTCCTATATGATGATACACCATCAGTTAAAAGTATAATACTTCTAGATGTCTTACAATCAAATGTCCCTTGCGTAGTTAATACATTATCAGCTTTTACAATAGCATCCTCAGTGTTTGTTCCACCATCTGTAACTATATTATTAATGACTGAAATAATAGAATTTTTTCCACTACTGCCCGTTAAGCCAATATCTATAGTTGCAGTAGTAGCAAAGCTAACTATAGATATTTTATTTAAACCTGCTGGATTGTTTGCTGGTAAAAAAAAATTATTTACAAAATCAATTGCAGCATCTTGAGCATATTCAATAGGTTTAGGATCAAAACCAAAACTCATACTCCCTGATCTGTCTATTACTAATACAACTTCTTGAGGTTGCGAAGGTGGGTTACCTGTAATTTCAAGTGTAATGTCAAATTGGTTACAATCAACAGCATTTTCAACTGCAAATTTATTTACAATAACTTCTTGAGCAATTAAGGTGTTAATAGAAAAAAACAAAAAAGCAGCTAAGAGAAAGCTGATTGATTGTTTGCTATGTATATTTTGAAAAAGTAATTTATTTCTCATAACTTTTTTTTAAACGAATTCGATTCCAATAAAATTTAATTTTGTGAAGGATCAGGTATATAAACACTTAAGATTATTTCAGCAGATGTAGACTTACAACTGGTAGAATTTGCTTTAACCTGAATGCACCCCCATGTTTTATATGCTGTACCTTGAGGAACAATAGCATGTAATGTAAATTCTTTCGACTGACCTGCACGAAGTGTTATACTGTTATTTTTTTTAGATGTTTCTTTTGAAAAAGAAGTATAGCCAGTATTTTTGAAGGAAGTGTTTAAGTCAGAATTTTTAATTCTTGATTTACTATATGCATTTTCACTTGTTTTATTTGAACATGGTGATAAAGATTTGGATGCTGTTAAATCATAAGTCGTTGTATTTTGAGATGTGTTTTTTAATGTTAATTTAAAATTCGCACCATCTTTATAAGCGGATTTAAAACTTCTGTTTTTTTCAACAGAAAGTTCCGCACTGCAGTTTTGTGAATTTTTAATTAATACATCTTCTTTTGAAGTGAATCCTGCTATAATTACAGCGAAAATTCCTAATATTATTGTTCTTATCATTTTTATAAATTTTTATGATATATCTTATATGACACAAAATTTAGTTTTAGGTCACAATTTATAAATTTAAATTCAATAAAAATATAAAAGTCTGAATTAAAACTCTATATAGTTATACTCAATACTCTTTATTTTAATTCTATATTAAGTTTTTAAATCTTTTTGTTTATTATATTAGACAAATAAATTGAATTTCTTGGATAAAAACAACTTTTTATCGAGTAAATGTGTATTTAATCGATAATATGAAAGATTTAATAATAGTAAGGCATGCAAAATCATCATGGGAACATGATATTATAGATCACCAAAGACCACTTAAAAAGCGAGGTTATAACGATGCTAATTTGGTCTCAAAGTTTTTAAATAAAAAAGGACTTTTAATTGATTTGGTAATTACAAGTGATGCTGTTCGCGCAAAATCGACGGCTAAAATTTTTATTTTAAATTTAAATATAAAAAACAAAATTGTTGAATTTAATCATGATTTATATGATTTTTCAGGTTCAGACCTCTTTGAGGTAATTAAATCCTGCAATGATAGTATTAACACACTCATGCTTTTTGGACACAATCATGCCATAACAGCTTTTGTTAATACATTTGGAAATAAATATATAGATAATGTGCCAACATGTGGCGTGGTAATTATAGAATTTGATATTACTAAATGGCGTGATTTAAAACCAGGGAAAACTTTAAATCATATATTTCCAAGAGATTTAAAATCTTAAACATCTTTTAAAATCAATTCTTCACAAACTTTAAAATTTTACAATAGCTTAACTATTAAAAAGCGCATTTTTTTACTTAAATACAATATATTTGTTTTAAGTAAGATTAAAGAACTATTTAATGACTAAAACTGAAATTTCAAATAATAACAGCTATATAAATAGAGAAATTAGCTGGCTACAATTTAATGCAAGAGTTCTGCAAGAAGCAACCGATGAAACAGTACCTTTAATTGAAAGGTTACGTTTTTTAGGTATTTTTTCTAATAATCTAGATGAATTTTTTAAAGTTCGATACGCTACAGTAAAACGTATTGTTGAAGCTGGTAAAGGTGGAAAAAGCGAATTAGGAGGTATTAAAGCTAAGGAATTGCTCGAAATTATTACTCAAATTGTTATCAAACAACAAAGTGAAAGCGTTGCTATTTTAGAAACTATTGATAAAAAGTTAAAAGAAGAAAATATTTATATTATTGATGAAACGCAAATTGACGATGTTCAAAGTGAATTTATTAAACATTATTTCTATAAAATAGTTAGTCCTGCATTAGTCACCATCATTCTTAACGATTTGGTTGTATTGCCTAATTTAAAAGATAGTGCAGCGTACTTGGCAGTAAGGATGTTAATGTCTGGTGATGATAAACAGTTTGCATTAATTGAAATCCCAAAAACAGTTGATCGCTTTGTAGAGCTTCCTAAACAACATGATAAGAGTTATATCATTATGGTTGACGATGTTTTACGCTATTGCCTAAGTGATATATTCAATATTTTTGATTATAAATCGATCACTGCTCATATGATAAAAATTACCAGAGATGGTGAACTGGATTTTGAAAGTGATTTAAGTAAAAGTTTTATTGAAAAGATTTCTGACAGTGTTAAACATAGGCAATTGGGAGAGCCTGTAAGATTTGTTTACGATAAAACTATACATAATGAAACATTACGGTATTTAATGTCTAAAATGGGTATTGACGATACAGATAGTATAATTCCTGGTGGTCGCTATCATAACAGAAGAGATTATATGGGTTTCCCTAGCTTAGGAAGAACAGATCTTTTGTATGATAAAATTGAAGCATTACCTGTTAAAAACTTAAGTCCACAAAAAAGTATTTTTAAAGCTATTGCCAAAAAAGATTATTTGCTCCATGCACCATATCAAACATTTTCATACGTTGTTAAGTTTTTGAGGGAGGCAGCATTAGATCCAAAAGTAAGAACTATTAAAATTACTATTTATCGTCTTGCTGAAATTTCTCATGTGGCAAGTTCGCTTATTAATGCAGCAGTAAACGGTAAATCTGTAACCGTTTCTATAGAACTACGCGCAAGGTTTGATGAGCAAGCTAATATTAATTATGCGCAACAAATGAAAGATGAAGGTGTAAACCTAATATTTGGGGTTACTGGGCTAAAAGTGCACAGTAAAATGTGTGTTGTAGAGCGTGAAGAAGATAAAAAATTGAAACGTTATGGTTTTATTAGCACAGGAAATTTTAATGAATCTACAGCAAAAATCTACACAGATTATACTTTATTAACATCTAATAAAAAAATACTTAAAGAGGTAAATAAAATCTTTGGTTTTTTTGAAACTAATTATAGAATTTACAGATATAAGCACTTAATCGTTTCTCCGCATTATACAAAAAATTCAGTTTTCAGATTAATTAATACAGAAATTGAACATGTAAAACAAGGTAGAGAAGGATTAATTAGACTTAAAATGAATAGTATATCAAGCTACCCCATGATTGATAAGCTTTATGAAGCAAGTAGAGCAGGTGTTAAAATACAAATGATTGTGAGAGGTATTTGCTGTTTAATCCCTGGGATAAAAGGTATGAGCGAGAACATTGAAGTTATTAGTGTAGTCGATAAGTTTTTGGAGCATTCTAGAATCTATATATTTGGAAGTAATGATGATTCAAAATTATATATATCCTCAGCAGATTGGATGACTAGAAATATTGAAAATAGAGTAGAAGTAAGCTGCCCTATTTATGATAAAGACATAAAAAAAGAAATTATAGATACGTTTAACATCAGTTGGAACGATAATGTAAAAGCAAGAATCTTGAACGATTCGCAAGAAAACCACTATCGTGTCAACAATAAAGAGAAAGTAAGATCACAATTTGCTATCTACGACTATTACATTAATAAACTAGAAAATTAATATGCTCTCAATAAAAAAATATGCAGCCATTGATATTGGATCAAATGCGGTAAGATTACTAATTTCGAATATTATTGAGCAAAAAGGACAGCCTGTTCAGTTTAAAAAAAACTCACTTGTTCGTGTACCCATTCGCTTAGGAGCAGATGTTTTTATTAAGAATAAAATTTCCAAAGAAAACACACAACGTATTTTGGATACGATGTTAGCATTCAAATTACTAATGAAATCACATAAAGTCTTTAAGTATAAAGCATGTGCAACATCTGCAATGCGAGAATCAAACAATGGGAAAAAAGTTGTAGATTTAGTCTTAGGGCATGCCGGAATACGTATTGATGTTATTGGAGGTGAGGAAGAAGCTGCCATTATTGCAGCAACAGATTTAAACAAATATATAGACCCAAATAAAACATATCTATATGTTGATGTTGGTGGCGGAAGTACAGAGTTCACCGTTATAGATCAAGGCAACCAAGTTGCTTCTAGATCGTTTAAAATAGGAACCGTACGTTTATTAAACGATATGGTAAAAAAAGAAACTTGGCAGGAATTACAAGATTGGATAGGGAGCCATGCCAAAGGGTATCATAAGTTAGATGTAATAGGTTCTGGAGGAAATATAAACAAAATATTTAAAGTGTCTGGTAAGGCAATGGGCAAGCCATTATCTTTTTTTTATATGACATCCTATTACAATATGCTACAAACTTATTCTTACGAAGAGCGTATTACTGAACTATCGCTAAATCAGGATAGGGCAGATGTTATTATTCCGGCAATGCGTATTTACCTTTCAGCGATGAAATGGAGTGGTGCAAAAAACATATACGTACCAAAAATCGGACTTGCAGATGGAATCATTAAAAGTATATATTATGATACAGTTTCTAGTAATACACAGTAAAATTCTGCACTTTAGCTTGTATAATTTTAATCTTTTAAATTTATAATATATCTTCGTACTCTTATAATTAATAAACCCAAATCTATTAATAATTAAATAGGCGTAAAATATTCTTGTAATCTATGACTTCATAATGATTTGGCCTATAATGTCTTATGGATTAAACTAAATAACAACAAACAGATGAAAAAAATATTTTTATTAACAGTGCTATTTGGTTTTACATTTCACGTGTTTTCTCAAGAAGATATCGCGATTAAGGCTTCAAAAAAAGTTCAAGATACTGTAAAAGTTAAAGAAAAATGGTCTGCTTCTAATGGTATAAAATATGGTATTAGAGGCGGTTTTACCATTTCGCACTTAGATTTTGAAGGTGATATAATTTCGAAAAACAAACATAGAAACAGTATGTACGTTGGTTTTTTAGCAAATATTGGGCTATCAAGAACATTATCAGTTGTTCCAGAAATACAGTTTTCTGCTGAAGGAGCAAATGAGGAAACCCTGCATTTGGATTACATACAAATGCCTGTTTTATTACGATTTAGATTTAGCGAAAAATTTCATGCAGGGATAGGACCTCAAATAGGGTGGAATGTTGTGAAATTTGAAGATGGTCTTAGGGATTTTGGATATTCTGCTGTTATTGGTGCCGATTACAAAATTAACTATGCTATTTTTTTGGATGTGAGATATAATTACGGAATAAAAAATGTTTTTGATGATGCCGCAGGTTTTGTTGCAAAAAACAGAAATATCCAATTAGGTATTGGTTTTAAATTTTAATTTATAAATTCCAAATTCGCTAAACACCACGCATTATATTACACCGCTTTTTATTTCTGAAAATTAATGTTTTAGAATTATATATTTATAATAAATTCTAACATTGGTATTAAAAATATAATTCCTTTTTTATATATAATTTTTTATTTTGCTAAAAATTATGTAGTCGTATTTGCATAAAACATTTTACTCCAAATATATAATTAGAAAAAAAATTAAAATTTGCTATATAATATTAAAAGATATTTTGCTAAATTATTAATGCTTTAAAATTAAGCAAGATTTTAAAAAATAAACAAGGATTTTTTAATAACATCTAGTTTTTTTATTACTCTATAAAGTTTTTGTTTTATTTAATTAATATCGAAAAAGCCATTGTTTTTAGATGCTTTTTTTATTTAAATCACCGATATTTGCTTTTAGACAAACCAATTAAAGAAAATGATTATGGCAATGAATAAAAATACAGTATTAGCTTGGGCAACCATTTTAATGATTATTATGGGGGTACTGTTAATTTTAATGGGGGCATATAGGTATAATGATGTTGCTGGCTGGGGCTTTGCAACAGTTGGTATAGGGTTTTTAGCAATTGCTTGGGTGTTTAATGCTTTAAAAGGAAGGGTTTAATGGGCACAATTTTAAGTGGCAGTAAATCCTTAAATACTCACCTCAATGAATGTTTTTATTTATTGAATTAGTATAAATTATAATTTAAATGATAAAATAAACCTTTAAAACTCTAATAATATATTAAATAGAAATGAGTGACGATAAAAAAGTGATTTTCTCAATGTCTGGTTTAACAAAGACATTTTCTGGTGCTAATACACCAGTTTTAAAAAATATTCATTTGAGCTTCTTTTATGGAGCCAAAATTGGGATTTTAGGTCTTAATGGATCAGGGAAATCTACTCTACTAAAAATTATAGCTGGTGTAGATAAGAATTTTCAGGGTGATGTTACATTCTTACAAGATTATTCCGTAGGTTATTTGGAGCAAGAACCAAAGCTTGATGATGATAAAACCGTTATGGAAGTGGTTAAGGAAGGTGCTGCGGAAACAGTTGCTATTCTCGATGAGTATAATAAAATTAACGATCAATTCGGTTTAGAGGAAGTGTATTCCGATGCTGATAAAATGGAGAAGTTAATGAATCGTCAAGCGGAACTTCAGGATCAAATTGATGCTTCAAATGCTTGGGAACTGGACACAAAATTAGAGATTGCCATGGATGCGTTGCGTACACCTGATGGAGATAAAAAAATCAGTGTTCTTTCTGGCGGTGAAAAACGACGTGTCGCATTATGTCGTTTACTTTTAAAAGAACCAGATGTGCTTCTTTTAGATGAGCCTACTAACCATTTGGATGCTGAATCTGTACATTGGTTAGAGCATCATTTAGCACAATATAAAGGCACTGTAATTGCAGTAACACACGACAGATATTTTTTAGATAACGTTGCAGGTTGGATTTTAGAGTTGGACAGAGGTGAAGGTATTCCTTGGAAAGGGAATTATTCATCTTGGTTAGATCAAAAATCAAAGCGTATGGCTAAAGAAAGTAAAACAGCTTCTAAACGCCAAAAAACATTAGAACGTGAGTTGGAATGGGTACGTCAAGGTGCTAAAGGTCGCCAGACAAAACAAAAAGCCCGTTTGAAGAGTTATGATAAGTTAATGAGCCAAGACCAAAAGCAACTTGATGAAAAACTTGAAATATATATTCCAAACGGACCGCGTTTAGGTACTAATGTAATTGACGCTAAAAGTGTTGTTAAAGGTTATGATGATAAATTATTATACGACGATTTAAATTTTAGTTTACCACAAGCAGGGATTGTTGGTGTCATTGGACCAAATGGTGCGGGTAAAACCACCATTTTCAGAATGATTATGGGCGAAGAAACACCAGATAAAGGTGAGTTTGAAGTTGGTGAAACTGCGCAATTGGCTTATGTCGATCAAAAGCATTCTAATATAGACCCTGAAAAAACAATTTGGCAGAACTTTAGTGATGAACAAGAATTGATTATGATGGGCGGAAAGGAAGTAAATTCTAGAGCGTATTTAAGCCGATTTAATTTTTCTGGAGGCGAACAAAACAAAAAAGTAAAATTGCTTTCTGGTGGTGAACGTAACCGTTTGCATTTAGCCATGACACTTAGGGAAGAGGGTAACGTACTACTTTTAGATGAACCTACAAATGACCTTGATGTGAATACATTACGAGCATTAGAAGAAGGTTTGGAAAACTTCGCAGGTTGTGCCGTAGTTATTAGTCACGATAGATGGTTTTTAGATAGAATATGTACGCATATTTTAGCTTTTGAAGGCGATTCTCAAGTTTATTTCTTTGAAGGTAGTTTTTCTGATTATGAAGAAAATAAGAAGAAAAGACTTGGTGGTGATTTAATGCCTAAAAAAATCAAGTATAAGAAATTAGTAAGATAATTTATTAGAAAATTATAAGTAAAACGCTCACTTTTCAGTGAGCGTTTTTTTTATTATGAAAGTAAGATGAATTAATCTATCCAAATCGTTTTAGTATTTGTAAACTCACGAATGCCATATCCAGAAAGTTCACGACCGTAACCACTCGTTTTTATACCTCCAAATGGTAATCTAGGGTCTGATGCTACTAATTTATTTACATAACTATTTCCAGCTTCAAGTTGTAAAGCTACTTTTTCGCCGCGTTCTTTATTTTCAGTAATTACACCAGAACCTAGACCAAACTTAGAGTTATTAGCCAATTTAATTGCATGGTTTTCATCTTTGGCTTTAATTACTGATGCAACAGGGCCGAATAATTCTTCATCAAAAGCTTCCATTCCAGACTCTAAATCTGCTAAAATAGTTGCTGGATAATAAGCGCCTTTTATATCGGGAATTTCTCCACCAATAACAAGTTTACCACCTTGTCTAACTGTTTTTTCAACTTGTTCGTGCAATTCATCTCTTAAATCCATTCTAGCTAGAGGACCATAATATGTGTTTTCATCAGTAGGTTCTCCCATTTTTGCAGCCTTCATCTTCTCTGTAAATAATTTTAGAAAATTATCATAAATAGGTTCTAAAACAATGAATCGTTTTGCTGCAATACAAGTTTGTCCATTGTTTTGTAAACGCCCGTGTGTTGCTAAATCTGTAGCTTTTTCTAAATCGGCATCATCTAAAATCACATAAGCATCACTTCCTCCTAATTCCAAAACAGTTTTCTTTAAGTTTTTACCAGCAATTGATGCTACAGATTGACCTGCAGGTGCACTTCCTGTTAAAGTTACAGCAACTATATGTTTGTTTTCGATAATCGATTCAACAACATCTGAACTCACATTCAAATTACTAAAAATGCCTTTTGGAAATCCTGCATCTTCTATCGCTTTCTCTAAAGCAAAAGCACAACCTTGCACATTTGAGGCATGTTTTAAAATACCCGTATTTCCTGCCATTAAAGCTGGGACTAAAAATCGTATCACTTGATAAAACGGGAAATTCCACGGCATTATAGCCAAAATAACACCTAACGGTTGAAATGTAACGTAACTCTTGTGAGCTTCAGTTTTAACGTTTTCATTAGCTAATAAATCTGCTGTATGGTCTGCATAATACCGACAAATCTTAGCACATTTTTTAATTTCTTTCCTAGCTTGAACAATCGTCTTTCCCATTTCTTGAGTCGCCAGTTGTGCATATTCTTCATTTCGTTTATCAAAAATATCTGCTAGCGCATTCATTAATTTTGCACGCTCATCATAACTTGTATGTCGCCATGAATTATAAACGGAATTTGCTTTTTCTATTTTTGATACGACTTCAGATGTTTGCAAACGATTATACGTTTTAATAGATTCCTCTGTAGCTGGATTTATTGTGGTTACTGAACTCATTATTTAATATTTTTTGAAAATTCTTTAATTATAACATTTAATATTTCATGATTTAACGAATAATCTACCGCTAAATCTATAATTTGCACACCTGATGCATCTAAGGCGGTTTCCAAATCAGTAGTAAAATCTGCTACCGATTTTGGTTGATAACCTGTCGCACCAAAACTTTCAGCATACTTTACAAAATCAGGATTTTTATATTCTAATCCGTATTTTGGAAAACCTTCGCCTTCTTGTTTCCATTGAATCATTCCATATGCGTTGTCATTTAAGATAATAACCACTAAATCCAATTGTAACCTTACGGCAGTTTCAATTTCTTGTGAATTCATCATAAATCCACCATCGCCATTTACGGATATTACTTTTCTATCAGGGTGTAACTCTTTTGCCATTATAGCAGATGGCAAACCTGCACCCATAGTGGCTAAAGCGTTATCAAGAATTAAACTGTTTTGAACATAAGCTGGATAATTTCTTGCAAACCAAATTTTGTAAATTCCATTATCTAAAGTGATTATACCATCTTCTGGTAATATATTTCTAACAAGTTTTACTAAGCGCTGTGGTAAAATAGGGAATCGGTCATCTTCTTCATATTTACTCAAATGTGAACAGACATTATCTTTTACTTTAAAAAACAAATCGTTATTCCAAGATTTTGCATGTAGTTTCAAAGCATCACACAAGTTATTTACACTACCAGCAATATCGCCAATTACATTATAATGTGGGAAATATAGTTGGTCAATTTCTGCTGGAAAATAATTCACGTGAATGACTTTTTGGTCATCCTTAGGCTCCATAATAAATGGTGGCTTTTCAATGGTATCATGACCAACATTTATAATAAGGTCTGCTTTATGAATGGCTTCATGTAAAAAATCATCATCAGAAAGGGCAGCAGTTCCTATATATAAAGGATGACGTTCATCAATAATACCTTTTCCCATTTGCGTATTGAAAAACGGAATTTGTAAGGTGTTTACAAACTTCGTTAACGCTTTACTTGCACGTTTTCTATTTGCTCCAGCGCCAATAAGTAAAAGTGGTTTTTTTGCATTTTGAATCATTTCAGCAGCATGGTTGATTACCTTTTTTCCTGCATAAGGAATTTTATAATCTACAACATCAAATATTTTTGGATTTTCAATATTTTCCTGTGCAACATCTTCTGGAAATTCGATATGAACAGCTCCAGGACGTTCTTCACTAGACACTCTAAACGCTTCTCTAATCATGGCAGGAATATGTTCGCCATGAGTAACTTGCTTGGTATATTTAGTGAGAGGTTGCATCATTTCTACAACATCAATAATCTGAAATTTTCCTTGTTTACTGCTTTTAATGGGTTTTTGACCCGTAATCATGACCATAGGCATAGCGCCTAGTTGTGCATACGCAGCCGTAGTTACCAAATTTGTAGCTCCTGGTCCTAAAGTCGCTAAACATACACCAGGTTTCCCTGTAAGTCTGCCATAAGTTGCTGCCATAAACCCAGCACCTTGTTCGTGCCGGGTTAATACAAACTTTATTTTAGACTTTCTTATGGATTCTAAAATATCTAAATTTTCTTCTCCAGGAAGTCCAAAAATATATTCTACACCTTCGTTTTCTAATGCTTTAATAAATAAATCAGATGCTTTCATATATTACGCATCATTTTCATTAATATCCAACTCCAAGTTTTCATTATCACTACTTCCTAAGCTGTGATGTCTGTTTTCTTCATCATTCAATGTCGAATTTATATTTTTTTCAGATGATGTTCTGCCTGGAATATCTAAATCTTCTCCTGAAAAATCTACATCTTTAGTTCTTTTTTTTAGGTGTTTATCTTGCCCGCCATCTGGCCTTAAATTTCCAGCCTTATCGCCTAATGTATTTTTATCTTCTTTTGTAATTTCAGAATTGTATGCTTTCTCATTTTTCGCTTTCATAATCAGTGTTTTTAATGTTCATCTAAATTTAATTCAATTAAACTTCTAACATTGACTTGAAAAACATAAATTTTAATGCATTTAGAAATTTCATTTTTTTAATCTGAAAGACGTTATAAAGCAAATAATTGATTTATATCAGTTAAAAAATAGCTGTTGAATTTGTAATTTTAAGAAAAAATTGAAAATTTGAAATTAATTCGATTTACAAAAAAAGGCATTTACTGCATTCCAGGAAAGTTTTATTTAGACCCTTGGTTTCCTGTGGATTATGCTATTATTTCTCATGGGCACGCCGACCATTCGCGTTCTGGTATGAAACATTATTTATGTCATAATCATTCTAAGGCTATTATAAAACACCGTATTGGTGCTGATATAAGTATTGAAAGTATTGGTTATGATGAACCTTTATTGGTCAATGGTGTGAGAGTGAGTTTTCATCCTGCGGGACATATTATCGGTTCTGCACAGATACGATTGGAATATAAAGGTTTTGTGGTGGTTTTTACGGGCGATTATAAAACCACTTCAGATAATTTAACGATTCCGTTCGAACCTATAAAATGTCATGAATTTATTACCGAAAGCACCTTTGGATTACCCATTTATAAATGGTTGCCAGAAGATGTTTTACAAAAGCAAATGCATGATTGGATAGCCAATAATAAATCGCATAATAGAACGAGTGTGTTTTTTGGATATAGCTTAGGAAAATCGCAACGGATTATGAAACTTTTGGAAGGTGTTGATGAGATGTATGTTCACAATGCCATTAATAATTTGAATAATGCCATAATCGGTTCGGGCATAGACTTACCAAAAACCACTTTGATTAATGCAGATTTTGATAAGAAACAAATAGAAGGCAAAATTGTAATTCTGCCACCAGCATTAATGGGTTCGCGAATGTTAAAACGAATACCGAATGCAGCAACGGCTATCTGTTCTGGTTGGATGCAAATACGAGGAAACAGACGATGGAAAGCAGTAGACGCTGGATTCCCCATTAGCGACCACGCCGATTGGGACGGATTATTAAGTGCTGTAAAAGCTACAGAAGCCGAAAAGGTTTATGTAACGCACGGTTCACAAGCTACTTTTTCTAAATACTTGAATGAAATAGGAATTCCTTCCGCGGAAGTGAAGACAGAATATGGCGAAGAGGAATTGAATGATGCTGAAACTAAAATAGCAAGCGTATGAAAAACTTCGTTACGTTGATAAATGCCATAGAAATTACGAATAAAACCAATGCTAAAATTCAGGCATTAGTTGATTATTTGCAAAAAGCATCAGAAAAAGATAAATTGTGGCTCATCTCTATATTTACAGGTAAGCGCCCACCACGACCAGTAAAATCAACCTTAATGAAACAATGGTGCCAAGACGTTATAAACCTTCCAGAATGGTTATTTTTAGAAAGTTACAGTACAGTAGGCGATTTAGGTGAAACTTTGGCACTTTTATTACCAGAACCTACTCATAAAATCGAGAAATCGCTAACGGCTTGGATGGAAGATGTCATAGCCTTGAAAGCGAAATCGGAAGAGGAGAAAAAAGCATATGTCCTGCATGCATGGTCAGGATTACAAATGCAAGAACGTCTTATTTTTAATAAATTGATTGGAGGAAGTTTCAGAATTGGAGTTTCTAAAAAAACTTTGGTTAATGCCTTGGCTAAATTATCTGGTATTGATGCCAATCAATTAATGCATAGTATTATTGGAAATTGGGATATTAATACGATTTCTTTTGAAAATTTATTACAAGGCGAACACATTAATTACGATAATTCCAAACCCTATCCGTTTTGTTTGGCATATACTTTAGAAAAAGAATTAGATGATTTAGGACGCCCTGATGAATGGCAAGTGGAGTATAAATGGGATGGTATTCGTGGGCAAGTGGTAAAACGTAATGGCGAAATTTATATTTGGTCTCGCGGAGAAGAATTAGTAACCAGTCAGTTTCCAGAAATTGAATCTATCATGCAACAGTTTGAAGCTGATTTTGTTATGGATGGCGAAATTTTAGCGTTAAAAGATAATAGTGTATTGCTTTTTAATGATTTACAAAAACGATTAAATCGGAAAAACATTTCAAAAAAATTATTGGAAGATGTACCCATTGGTTTTTATGCCTATGATTTATTAGAATATAATGGCGAGGATTTAAGAACATCTCCGTTAGAAAAGCGTCGAAACTATTTAGAAAAAATATTTTCGAGTATTGAATTACCAGCACATTTAAAGTTATCTCAAATTATTGAATTTGATGATTGGGAAGCATTGCGGCCCGTCCGAGAAGAAGCCAGAGCTATTAATAGCGAAGGCTTAATGCTAAAGCAGAAAAAATCGCCGTATCATGTAGGTCGTAAAAAAGGCGATTGGTGGAAATGGAAAGTAGACCCGCTAACCATTGATGTGGTTATGATTTACGCACAAAAGGGTAGTGGTAGGCGAAGTTCAAAATATACAGATTATACCTTTGCAGTAAAAAAAGATGATGGTTTAGTGACTGTGGCTAAGGCATATTCCGGTTTAACCGATAAGGAGATTACAGAAGTTTCAAAATGGGTTAATAAAAACGCCATAGAAAAATTTGGACCTGTAAGAACGGTGAAAGCCGAGTTGGTTTTTGAAATTGCTTTTGAAGGTATTGCATTAAGTAACCGTCATAAATCTGGAGTCGCTTTACGTTTTCCAAGAATTAAACGGTGGCGACGTGATAAAACGGTGGACGATATTGATACCATAGCGTCGGTTAAAGATTTAATAAACGCATCATAATGGGGAAATTTGAGATGTCAGAAGGGTATCAAATCATAGAAAATTACTTAGCGGAAAAAGACCAACAGCCTTTTCAGTTTCAGCTGCAAACTTGGAAAAAATATAGTTCAGGTCATAGTGGTGTAGTGGTGGCTCCGACAGGATTCGGTAAAACCTATTCTGTGTTTCTAGCGGTTATTATTGATTATTTAAACAAACCAGATAGCTATAAAAAAGGTTTAAAACTGTTATGGATTAGCCCGTTGCGTTCCCTTGCAAAAGATTTGGCGAAAGCTATGAAAGCTGCTGTAGATGATATTGGTTTGGATTGGTCTGTAGAAGTACGAAATGGCGATACACCCCAGAAAATAAGACGCCAACAAGAACGCTTAATGCCCGATATTTTATTAACAACGCCAGAAACCATGCACCTTTTGTTTTCTCAAAAAAACAATTCGCGTTGGTTTAAAAGTTTAAAATGTGTCGCTGTTGATGAGTGGCATGAACTCCTTGGGAGCAAACGTGGTGTGTTAACAGAATTAGTAATAGCTAGACTATTAACTTTATCTCCAAAACTTAAAATTTGGGGCATTACAGCAACTATTGGTAATCTTAAAGAAGCGATGGAGGTTTTAATTCCTTATGAAAGTCAAAAGAAAGTAATGATTACCGCCAAGGAAAAAAAGAAAATTAAAATCGTTTCTGTACTGCCTGATGAAGTAGAAGTCTTACCGTGGGCTGGGCATTTGGGCGCTTCAATGAGTTCAAAAATCATTCCTATTATCTATGAAAACAATACCACTTTGGTATTTACAAACACACGCGGACAAAGTGAAATGTGGTATCAGATTATTTTGGATGCTGCACCGGAATTGGCAGGACAGCTAGCCATTCATCATGGTTCTATTGATTTGAAATTAAGACATTGGATAGAGGACAGTATTTCCGAGGGAAGTTTAAAAGCCGTTATCTGTACATCGTCTTTAGATTTGGGAGTCGACTTTAAACCTGTGGACTGTATCATACAGATTGGTTCGGCAAAAGGTGTTGCTCGCTTTTTGCAACGTGCTGGGCGCAGTGGCCATTCGCCTTATGAGACTTCAAAAATCTACTTTGTACCCACGCACTCTTTAGAACTTATTGAAGTTGCGGCATTGAAAGAAGCTGTAAAACAAAACATGATTGAAGCGCGAATGCCAATGGTATTGTGCTATGATGTTTTGGTTCAGTTTTTAGTAACATTGGCAGTTGGCGAAGGTTTTAAAGCGGAAGAGGCTTATAGGCTTTTAAAACAAACACACGTTTTTTCATATTTGACAGAAGATGAATTTAATTGGTGTTTAAATTTTATAATTCGAGGCGGAAAAACATTAAGTGCTTACGAAGAGTTTCATAAAGTTATTGAACAAGACGGTATTTATAAAGTAAAAAGCAGACGTATTAGCATGTTGCATCGTATGAATATTGGTGCGATTGTAAGTGTTGCTATGATGCGTGTAAAATTTTTATCTGGTGGCTATATAGGGATGATTGAAGAATATTTTATTTCAAAATTAAAACCCAAAGCCAAATTTATTTTAGCAGGGCGTGTTTTGGAAATAGTACGTATTAAAGATATGACGGTTTATGTAAAATCTAGCAAAGCCAGAAAAGCAATTGCACCAACTTGGGCAGGAGGACGGTTGCCACTAACGTCACATTTAAGTCATTTTATGCGAGTTAAATTAGAAGATGCTTTATATCCAGGCATTCGAGAACGCGAACTAAAATTTCTTCATCCATTACTTTCTAGACAAGATGCGCATTCGCATATCCCAAAATCTGATGAGTTTTTGGTAGAAATGATTGATACAAAAGAAGGGCATCATCTCTTTATGTATCCCTTTGAAGGGCGTTTGGTTCACGAAGTTATTGCAACATTAATGGCACACCGATTAAGTAAAATAACACCTTTAACGTTTACAATTGCCATGAATGATTACGGATTCGAATTATTAAGTGACCAACCCATTCCGCTTGACGAGAATAATATTGACGCATTACTTTCAAAGGAAAATTTAATGGAAGACGTTGTAGGAAGTATTAATGCTTCAGAAATGGCATCACGAAAATTCAGGGATATTGCCGTTATTGCTGGATTGGTGGTGCAATCTAGACCAGGAAGCAGGCAAAATAATAAAAGTTTACAATCTTCGTCGGGATTAATTTTTAGAGTTTTGGAAGATTATGAACCAGAAAATTTATTACTTCGCCAAGCGTATACTGAAGTTTTCAATCAGCAATTAGAAGAAGTGCGTTTACAGGCAGCATTTCAGCGTATTTCAGAAAGTAAAATTGTTTTAAAGCGTGCTAAATCATTTACACCTTTAAGTTTTCCTATAAAAGTGGATAGTTTAAGAAATGCTATGAGTAATGAAAGTTTGGAAAAACGCATTCAAAGAATTCAAAAACAGTCCTTGAGAGTTGATTAATTTATGAAGATAGTTACAGAATCCATTACTTGCAAAAGCGAAAAACTACTTTTAACAAACCACCGTGCCATTTTTTGGAAAACTCAAAGTATGCTTATTTTATCTGATATACATATAGGAAAAACTGCGCATTTCAGAAAAAGTGGGATTCCAATTTCATCTAAAGTGATGCTAAAAGACTTAGAACGATTGGATGCTTTAATTCATCATTTTAATCCGAAAACACTTATGGTTGTTGGCGATTTGTTTCATGCTGAAGCTAATGAAGATGTCTTTATATTTCATGAATGGATGAAAAAACACGACGCTTTAAAAATGATATTAGTAAAGGGAAATCACGATAAAACAGCTTTTGAATTATATGAAAATTTGAATATTGAAATAATAAATAATTCAACTCATAAAATTCCTTTTATTTTTACGCACCATACAAAATCCTTGAAAGAAGATGAGTTTTATATTTCAGGGCATACACATCCAGGAGTATCTATAAAAGGAAAAGGGAGACAGCGCATTAAATTACCTTGCTACCAAGTTACGGAACAGCAAATTATTTTACCAGCTTTTAGTTTATTTACAGGCTTGAATATTAAAGGTGCGCCAAAAAATTGTAGCAATTATGCCTTTACTGAAAATCTTGTTTTTAAGGTTTAATTATTTACTTAAAAAATATTGTAATTAATTCAGAAGTAAACTTCTTGAACTCTTTATTTGTAGATGTGTTCTGAACCTATACTGTATTCAGATATTTCAGTTATCTGTTCAATAACTTTAATATTTTCGTCAAATTTTTTCAATTCATCAAGAATAGATGATTCATGTTCGTTTACATATAATATGCTTTTAGCACATAATGCTAAGATTAAAACAAAACCGACAAATAATATTGCAATAATAGATACAACCATAATTTTAAAGTTTAATTACCACCATACATATGCCCATCAGTAAAATCCTTATATTCTTCATCCTCTTCTATGGATGTATTCATCTGCTCCAATTTATCATTTTCTTTTTTTAGTAGATAAGATTTTCTAACACCTAAAAATAATATAACACCAAAAAATAGAACAACTACTAGCAACATTACAACAATTAATGATTGTATAATTAAAAAAAAATTAAGGAGCAGATAATTTGCTAACATAGTTGATAAAACATTGGTATTTAGTATTGAACAAATATAATATATTCTAACAAAACGTCCGAATTTATTTATTAATTGTAACAATTTCTTATTTTATTATACCAATGATTTGAGTGATTCATATTTTTTTACTTTTTTTAAAGTAAATATTCATTTGCATTTAAAAAATTGAGATTTTTTAACGACATTGCTTAACCTTAAAAATGTTCAACTTAAAACCACAAAATATACCATGGCTGATGACTTTGATTTATTAGAAACCAATTCCAATGAAAAAACTGAAAAAGTAGACGTCAATTGGGGAAAAGCCATTGACACTATGAAATCTAAATTGTCTCAGGAAGACGACCCAGAATCGCGTCAAAAAATATTGAACGCCACTTTGGATGATGTGGTGCATATGGCAGAAAAAGATAGAACAACCCTTCTCGATGCGATAAAAGATTTAACGGACTATCAAGATGAAGTTGGAATCATGTTCGAGAAATTCTCTGCATTAAATCCAACAGAACAAAAAGTTATTGACGATGCACAAAAAGCGTTAGAACGTGCACGCATAGAATTGGAAGATGCTAAAAACAAACCAGATACTTGGTGGAATAACCTTTGGGGACGTAAAAGCAAAATTAAAAAAGAAGAAGCAGAATTTGCAGTAGCAGAAAAAACGAGAGCAGGAGCAGATAATAAGGCAAAAGCCCTATTTCAAACACGTATTGAAAGTGCTGATATACAAACGCTATTAAGCGAATTGTCTTATAAATCTCAAGCTGCAGTTACACGTTTAAAAAACCGTGAAGTAGAAATTAAAGAGGTTGAAGAAAAGCTTAAAGATGCGATTGTTGAAGCTTCAAAAAACCATACAAAAGCATTAGCTAAAAAGAAAGAAGTAGAAGCAAAGCTCGAAGAAAATTACGCGTTATTAAAGCAAGCGCGCCAAGCTTTAGAGGATATTGCCGATAAACAATCAACAGAATATTCTGAAGCGATTGGTAAAATGACCACTTTAGAGCAAAAAGTTGAAGAACTTGAAGGTCTTAAAAACGCTTACACCACTTTAGCGGCAAGTAAAGATAGTTTCGTGCACAAACACAATTTGACTATCAAAGTTTTAACCTCGTTACGCAGTAATTTGCAAACGCACCGTGCAAAATTAAAGAGTGATACTGAGGAGCGTCTTAAATATTACGATGGTTACGTGGTGGCTTTAAAAGCAAGAACCGACCAAGAATTCGCAGCTATTTTGGAGCATTTAGGCGTAAAAACCGATGAGCATATTGGAGAAACTCTAGCATCTATGCACACGGCAAGTGCGAAAGCGAGACAAGATATGATGGATAATATTCCGGTTCACGAAAAAGTAATGCAAGGCGTTTATAGTAGTTATGCAGAGGCTTTACAAGAAATCCGTGCAAAGGATGGCGAAATTCAAAAGAACTTCGCTGAGCGTTATGGTATCGATATGAAAGAAATTTTTGAAGATTATTATAATGCGGATGCCAACACGCCTTCAGGAGATGATAGCGAACCAGCAGGAAAACCAAAACCAAAAGCTAAAGATACCAGCGACGACGATTTATTGTCTTAAAATAATATGGGCGTTACCCCGATGAAAAATCGGGGTCAGGCTTTCCGTTACAAGTCCTCACTCCCAAAAGGTCGCTGTGGGCTTTCCACTGCAATCCTTAACGCGGGCAAACCCAAAAGTCATTTTATAGTATTTTTATTCTGTGATAATCCGTAAAACTCATTTGAAAAAAATGCTGCACAACAATTATTAAAAAATGTCAATAAACCATATCGTCACACCTTTAGATTCAGCAATACTCGATTCCAAAGAACATTATATATTCTATCATAAAATGGTAGACTTTGCTTTTAAAGAATTAGTGGTAGCCGTGCAGCAGCAAAACATTTGCGATGATGTAGAAGTACAATTGTTCAAACAATATTGCGATTTATTATTGTATTCCATTGAAGCCATGCGTGTTAAATATATGTATGATGATGAGGATAATATGAAAGTCGATTTAACAGATTCTGGATTTCCTAATTATTTAGAGTTCCGCTATTTGTTTAACGATTTAGAATTGCGAGATGAATATCTTGGGAAATTAACACCAATTGCAAACCTTAAAGAAGAGTTTTTAGATACCTTATTACGCAAAAAAGAACCTGTTAGTAAAAGGAAATTGTTTCAAGCGTCATCTATTGTGTATTATACTTCGGTTAATAAACAATTTATATTTAATCGATTTGTACAAGGTAAAATTTTAAAAGCACCAGAAGATATAGACGCCGATTTATTAATTAGTTGGAGTTTTTACGATGTGTCCCATAACAGACCATTTATTTGTTTCATGTATTTTAATTATGACGGCAATAAAATACTTGATTATAGAGACGACATTTATGACGTTTTAAAAACGGTTGCAGACAGAGATATGTCCCTTGATACGATGGCATACACCATAGATAGAAAATTACCAAAAGTATCGCCAAAACTAATAAAACGTATAGATTTAGGGCCTTTGCATAATGTTTTTGCAAAAGACGAACATAAAGTAACACACACTATTTTAGAGAGTATTGGTAAAAAAGAAATTCCATTAGAATCTTACGCATTTTCATTACAAGTTGATGAAGTAAGTTCAAAAAGTGAGTTTAAAGAAGGTGGCTTTTTTAATAAACAAATATTGCAAAAATGGGATGATGTTTTTAAACAAAAATACATTTTAGCGCCACATCGTATCATTCAATTATTGTACAATAAAACACCAGAAATCATGAATAGTTTGGCTAAAGTTCCTATTGAAATTGCATGTTTAGAAATTGATTTAAAAAAATAAAGAATAAATTATATGGAGCATAATTCCACTTTTCCAATAAAATTAACTGAATTAGACATGCTTCGTGATGAAGCTTCTTCATACTTAAAAAGTATACAATGGGAGCAAGGGTCTCGTGCAAAAAATAGAGATAAAGATGCTAAAGATGAATCGATTTTGCTGTATTTGTCTAGAGCGAATCATGGAAGTTCTGCGAGTTTAACTTCAGTTTCAAAAACTATTTTAGCTTTAAAAAAACGTTTATTGCCTGATTCTGTGGCACTTCCTATTTATTTAAACCAAACATTATATGCGGTTCAAGAAGGCATTACATTGGGTATTTGGATTAAAGATAGTTACTATGATGCATCAGGGTTATCAAGTTTAAACGAGAATAAATCAGCATTAGATAACAACGGGAAACGCGAATTTGAAAGTAAAATGCACACCGCGACCGCATTTATGTTATTCGCAACGTCTTATAAAATATTACACGACTTAAAACCACATGCATCAGATGATTTAAGTGTCATGAAGCAGAAGTTCGCAGGTATTCCAGAGGTGTCTTTAATGTCGCCATTAAAAGGAATTTCATGTAGTTTGTTCTATTTTGATAAATATTTAAATCATCCAGACATTATCAAAACTGATAAAGATGTTATCGATTTTACGGTCGTTTATTTTGAAGCATTTATTGATGAAATTCAATTGCGTAAATCTTCATTGGAATACACTGAAACCATTGAAGACAGAACTTACAAATTAGAAAAATCTGAGTTCGCCGTTTCAGGTTGGAATAATGCGTTTCAAGGTTCGGCAAAAAGTATAGAATTCAATAAAATTAAATTTGAACAAATTGTAGGTAACCGAGATGCAAAACATTTTGCGCGCAGATTAACCGAGCGTATGTTGAGTTACGACTTTGCTGCTAAGAAAAATCCGTTTCAAGAATTAGGTGGTTTTATGCCTGTGTTTATGGGTTACGGCATTCCTGGAACAGGAAAAAGTATGTTAATTGCGGCTATTGCCACAAGATTAAAAGAACATTGTGATACGTTGGATATTCCGTTTTTATTCCATCCTATGCCAGATACATTGATATCAACCTTTCAAGGTGGTTCTGCAGAAAAAATGGTAGAGTGGATGAAACCAATGCAAGACCCTACAAAGTTGATTTTTGCACCTATTGATGATGCCGAAAATAATTTGCAGGAGCGAACTGCTCAAGGGGTTTCAGCTGGTGTTAAAGAAGTCATTGGAGTATTTTTAAGATATACTGAAGGTGCTTATGCGGTTAATTATGGTAATAGTTCTATCGGTTTATTTACCAATCTACCAGAAATGTTAGATAAAGCAGTCATTTCACGCGTACAAGGGCGTTTTAAAATTGATGGCGCTAGAACTGAGCATGATTTTTTAGATCAAGATCATATTTGGTGGAGAAAGTTAGATGATACTATGCCAGATTTTGTAAACATGCAAAATCCCGATAACTATAAGTATTTGCAAGATCAAGGTTTAGCAAAAAATATGGGCGATATATTGAGCAATATAGATAAACCAACAGAAGCACGTGTTCACGATGTTTATGATCATGTTGAAAAGCAATTCAAGACCAATCAGCATTTGTTTTATGCCAATTTGTATAAGGAAATGCAAGTAGTATTTCCATTCTTTTCATCTCGTGATGTTAGGAATATTCAGTCCGCTATTTCATTGCGTTTAACCGATTTTGATTTGGAAGAAGATTGGTTTGAAAATCCAAAACTCTATTTCAAACAGGACTATGAAACCAAATTCAACATGCTCCAAGAACTCATGCGAGGGAATATGAAAGGATTGGATTTTTCTGAAATAAGAAGACAAGAAGTGGTGCGTTATCTAGACAATGTCGCAACTATTGCTGATACAGACTTTAAACGAAAAGTGGATGCCAGAGTTAACCAATTACATATAGAAACCAAAGCGAGAAGCACTTTTGAAAATCAAAACTAGATAATTATCTGGTTTAACGCAATCCAGCCTTTAATATCTCATCAAAACAGAAATGACGAAAATATCTAATAAAATAAAAAATATAAAGAAAAAGTTACTTTCAGATAATTATTATATTCTTAATAAATATAATTTTGATTATTTAATGGCTAGTGGCAAATGGGTAAACCAAATGCGCGAGGTTTATGATAGAGGAGATGGTGCTGGAATTCTACTTTACAATAAACAAAAGAAAACCGTTATTTTAACGAAACAATTTAGAATGCCAACGTATTTAAATGCTAATGAAAACGGGTTTCTAATTGAAGTTACAGCTGGCATGTTGGATAAAGATAACCCTGAAGCTTGCATTATTCGTGAAACCGAAGAAGAAGTAGGGTACCGATTACAATCCGTTGAAAAAGTATATGAAGCCTACTCTTCGCCAGGAGTGATGACTGAGAAAATGCATTTTTTTGTTGGGGAATATACGGACGCTATGAAAGTGAATGAAGGTGGCGGATTGGACGTGGAGCATGAAGATATAGAGGTTTTGGAAATTCCTTTTGAACAGGCTATTGCTATGTTAAATCATGGAGAAATTTTAGATACACGAACTATTGTGTTGTTGCAGTATGCTATTATTCATAAATTATTGGATGCATAAAAATTAATAGACAATATTTTTATACGGTGCAAAATGATATGGAAAAATTATTGAACTTAAGTTTTTTTTATGTCATTTACTTTCCGGCTTGATAGCTATGAAAGATTAACTTTTTTTTGATAAAATTCTCACTTTCGTGGACATAATAAGATGAACAAATTAAAACAAGCAAAATTATACAGAAGTGAACTTATTCCAATAAGTGGGAAACTTGTGGAGCGTTACAACAAATGCTTGGTAAAACTTGGTTTTACAAAAACAAAGTTAAAAACCTTTCATATTGATGGTATTGGTTGGAGCCCTGAGGTTGCTCAAGAAAAAGAGAATAAGCACTATTTGAATAATGGGGAAGCAAATCCGCATGGTATTATTATATCACCACGTCAAAAAGGTAAACCTGTGTATTTGTCCTATCACACGTTTGATAAAGATATAATGGCATTTGTCTTTAAAATTCATGAGCAGAAGATTCAAGATATTACAAGAGATTGCGCTATTTGTTTAGACTTTGATCAAGGGGTCGATGCTTTTTATGAGCCCTTGGATGTTTTAAAGTATAATAAAATATCTATTCATTTTCATTTAATCAATGATTTGAGAAATATTCAAAAAGCACAACAAAAACTCGTTGAAACATTTCATACGGGCAATAATTTTATTGATGAAAACCTCCATAAAAGACTTTTGGATTCGGCCAAGACTTATGGGGATTTAAGAACTAGAGACCTAGATTTGCATGAACTTCAATACGTAACAGATTCGTTCTATACCAAATCTTTTGGGGGTGTTTATGTTTTAAGGGATTTTATAAAAACCATAGTTATTTTTGAGGATGAAATGTGGCATAAGCAAGCTATAAAAGATACAAATTATGATGTCTTGATTTATCATATCAAGCAACCAGAACTTATGGATAAACTTCGAGATCACGTTATTATTGAATATGATTTGGAAAAAGCTGTGAAAACAAAACGCTATGAGCGTATCAAGAAATTTGAAATGGCTCAACATCTTAAAAACACAAAACATCCCATCAAGGCTATTTTAAATGACCCTATATTATTTAAAAGTTATTTGAACAAACTTGATATACAGGCTAGAAAGCGCGTGATGAGTGTGGAGCGCTATTTGGAAAAATTAGAAACCAGCAATCAATATAAAATTGATGATATTGTTGATGTTAAGTTATTCGAAGCTTTACATCAACCACATTCGTCTTTAGACGCCAAACATCAAGATTTAATATGGAAACTGTTAATTAATATTTCTGAAAAGGATATCTTATATTGGTATTGGTATGATAAAGAAGCATTTTATGCCAGTTTTAAAACTTGGGATGATTCGCTTAAAGAATGGGCGGTTGAAACTATTAGTAACAATATTTAGAAAATATAGACTAATTTTATAAAGCATATTAAATTTTAAACTATGGGACTCGAATTAGTAATTTTTATCGCCGCTATATTATTCGGAATCTTTTTATATTGGAGAGAATCCAATGGAAATAGAATATATCGATTTGTTAATAAGGTTTTTAATAGTGAGGAATTACAGATGAAACCTAGTAATAGAAAAGGGTTTGTTTTTAGACAAGCTTTTTTGCCCCGTTTGGTTTATGTAGCCACTGGATTTTTAATTATAGCGTTGATTCTTCAATTTTTAACGCCATTCAAAATATTTGCAAGTTATATGGGTATTTCAGCATTTTCGTCTACAGTTGTTGGTACTTTAATTGGTACTTATTTAGCGAGTTTGTTTTTAAAATCAAGCGAAGTGATTGATGAAAAAAGTGATTCTATTGAAGATATGGTTCATGACACTATTGAAAAAGGGAAAGATTTTATTGAGGATTTAAAAAATGAAAAGCCTAAGGTAATTAAAGAAGCAAAGAAAGAAATTGCTAACGAAACTAAAGTGGAAGAAAAAAGCGCAAGAGAACGTTTGAAGGATAAGGGGTTGTTATAGTATTCAGTCTCAGTCTCAGTCGTGTTATAAAAAATAGATTTTCGCTTTCGCGGAAATAAAAAATAAGTTTAATTAATAAAATACAGTTGCCCAAGCTGTAAGTTTCCTCCTTTTGGGAGGATTAAGGAGGGCTTTATTATGATTAAAAACTACTGGAATAAAGGAAAGAAACAAAAAACGATAACCATTATTGTTTTATTGATTTTAATAATTGCTTTGTTTGTTTTGCGTGATGATTATCAACCAGCATTATTGTTTGTTAGGAAATTCATATTCGTAATTCTAATAAGTGCTATCATATTAGTTTTAGGTCTTAGAAAATTTAGAAATTTAGCAAGTACAGGAGGTCGATTGGGTATATTGGGGTTATTAGTAGTTTTTTTCGGAGTTATTTATGTTATAGGTTGGCATTTTAAAATGTATGATTACATGACAACGTATAACGTTTTCAATGATTTAAACAAAGTGGAGATTAACGCATTGCCATTAACACAAAATGAACGGATCCAGCCTTTACGGAATATATTTTCGATGGCTAATGAGAGTGTAGGAGAAACTAAAGATGTATCATTACCACATTTAGTTAGAATAGGGAACGAAAATAAATGGACCATGGCTATTCAACCCACTGAAAAGTATATGTGGCAAGGTATAACCGATAATACCGAAGAAGTTTTCTCGGTTTCGAGTACAACGCCATTTCCTAGGTTTTCAAGTGAAAATAGAATTCCAGTAACGTTTTCCATAGGAGAATCTTTAAAATTTAGTAGAAATACTTATAATGCAGTCGTGCAACGTTTCAATCCGTGGATGCTATTTAATTATGAACCTAGTGATACGTATTACATGAAAAATGATACAGGACAATGGGTACAAGTAGTAAGTTTAATAAAATGGAAAGGCTTCTTTTTTCCTTACCCAACTTTTGGTGGTGTTATGGTTATTGATAATGGAGAACATGATTTTAATGATTATGTAGAGCGTATATTAATTGGAAAAGGCACCTATATTAGTCCTGAAGCTACGAAAAAGTATCCTTTTTTAATTGGGCAAAACACGCTTGCTGAAAAAGTATCGCGTTTACAGGCGGAATCCTTAAAATTTCTAGGCGGATTTCGAGACCCTTTACCGTGGAATATGGAAACTGCGGTTAAAATTCCAGAAATGCCGAAAGACCAAAATCAACAGCCTTATGTTACGGATTTTAATTTTTCAGATACAAATTCCAATGCTTTAAGTGGTTTGCATCATTGGTTTGGTTTAGAGCCGGTAGGCGAGCAGCGCACTAGTTTGAGCTACAGCGTATTTATTCCTGCAGATGGTACAGAGAGATTTTATTATTATAATCATGCCGCTAAAAAACAAGGTTATGCAGGTGTTTCTGCAATGCCTCTAAAAGTTAAGGAATCGCGTAAGGAGTATGATTGGTCTGCAAATACACCTGTAGAATTTAGACCTTATATAAAACATATAGCAGGAAAGAAGAGGATGTTCTTTATGGGTACTGTATCTTCCATTAGTAATGAAGATGAGCAACAATTTGATGGTTCTGCTACGCCAGATTTAGTTTTGGTTGATAGTGAGTATCGCGATGTAGTTTGGATTGATGTAAAGCACCCAAGCCAATGGGATAAAATGGTTTATGACCAGCTAAATGAAGCTTGGCGTTCCAGTGAAAAAATTGGTTACTACTTTGTAGAAGAAATTAAACAAATTGATAAGGCGACACCAGTTATTGATTCAATAAAAGTGATACCACAAGTTGATAATAAGACTGTAGAAATTGAACGATTACAGAAACAAATTGATTCTTTAAGAGCTATTGATGACTAAAAGTATGTGGCCTAAATAGTTGTAAGCAAAATTTTTAACTTTGTAGTAAAAGCTATCGAGCATGTGCTTTTAACAAAATTTTAATTCTGACTAATAAAGTCCTTGCTGTTGTTGCTTGCCATCTTATATTAAAATTAAATATAATGTGTTGGTGATACTAAACTTTTATATTTAACATCTAAATTTTGAACTTATTCGTATATGTTAGAAATACCATTTACTATATAAACGTATTAAACAATTAAATAAAAACACCTTAACATATTAAAATAAGTAATTATGGCAAACAGCAATGGTAATACTGGGCTTAAAGTAGCATTAGGAATCGCATTGGTTTTATTTCTGGCTACGGGATTTTATACAATGAACTTGTATAATAATAGTAAAAAAGTACAAACTGAATTATCTGAAGAAAAACAATTGGTAATGAATGATTTAAATGCTATGGCAAGACAATATGATGATGCTATAGGTGAAAATGAAGTCTCCAATGCTAATCTAGTTGAAGCTAGAGGTCGTATTCAGGGTTTGATTGATTCTTTAAAAATTTCTGAAACTAATGTTAAAAGTTTATGGAGATATAAAAATAAATATTCTTCATTACAAAAGGAAATGGATGTTTTAATGGCTGAGAACGATAAATTAAAAGTCGAGAATTCTTATTTAGCAACATCTTTGGATAGTACGCGTGTTCGCTTAGAAGAGCGTACTATTTTCACGGATTCTTTACTGGTACAAAACAATGCACTGGCAGAAGTCGTATCAAACGCAGCAATTTTAAACACTGTTGGCTTAAAAGGTTTTGGTGTTATTGAAAGAACATCGGGTAAATTAATACCAACTGAAAGAGCTAGAAGAGCAGATAAAATAAGAGTATGTTTTACGGTTGCAAAAAATGCTTTAGTTCAGGCGGGCGATGAAGAAATGTATGTACAAGTTGTAGATCCAAAAAACAATACTTTAGGATTAAACGAACAGGTTACTTTTGGTGATAAAACTTTAAACTACAGTATAATTAGTAAATTTAATTATGAAAATGCAAGCCTCAACGTTTGTGAGTTCGTAACGTCTAACAATGATTTTGAAAAAGGACGTTATATAGTAAATGTTTTTAATGCAAAAGATTTAGTATCTACATCAGAGTTTACTCTAAGATAAATTATCAAGACGACAAATATATTAAGCCTCAAATACAATATTGAGGCTTTTTTGTGCAACAAATTTTTTAATTAGCCATGTATAGCTTCACTAGTTCCTAAATTACTTATAATTTCACTCTCATATTCAAGAAGTTGCTGCCATTTGGTATTCACTTCTTTTTTTTCGCCATATTGTCTCGCAAAACCTAAAAACATGGTATAATGGTTAGCTTCACTAACCATGAGGTTTCTGTAAAATTCAGCCAATTCTTTATCTTCTAATTCTTCTGAAAGTAATCTGAAGCGCTCGCAACTCCTAGCTTCTATTAACGCAGCGTATAATAAACGATGTATTAATTGTGTGGTTCTGCTGCCGCCTTTTGGAAAAAATTTTAAGAGTTCAATAACATAATCATCGCGTCTGTCCCTGCCTAACGTCCAGCCACGAGCTATAATTTTATCATGTACCATTTTAAAATGGCTAATTTCCTCTTTAACCAATGCTACCATTTCTTGAACAAGTTCTGTGTATTCAGGAAAACTAACAATTAGCGAAATAGCGGTGCTTGTTGCCTTTTGTTCGCAAAATGCATGATCCGTAAGAATTTCTTCTACGTTTTTCTCTACAATGTTTACCCAGCGTGGGTCTGTTGGTAATTTTAATCCTAACATAGTTATATAATATTAGCAGAACGGTTATTTTCTTTAATTTGTATTGTGCCAGATGCATCAACCATCAAAACAAAATCTTTAAATATTTCGGTATTCGGAATATTGAAAGACGTATTGAAAAACAATTTATACGCTGTTGAAGCTTCATAATCTATCCAAACATATTGCATAACGGCAGATTCCCAAAAGGAAGCATTTTCAAAAGCATTAAATTTTTTTTTATTTATAAGAGATTGGTTAATTGTAGAACCATTTTTTGAAACATAAAGCTTAGCTTCAAAATCTTTATAATATATTTTTGAAGTTGAATTATTTTCAGTTTTTAAAACTGAACTATTTTCAATAGAATTATAAACTATTTTTATTTGAAAGCCAGTTTTTAAAATAGTATCCGTAACAATTTCAACTTTAGCTTCTGGAACAAATTTGATTTTCTCGCTAAATGTATCTAGCTGATTGTTCTCAGTAAAAATATTAGCGTTTGTTTTATATATTCTACCTCTACCATCGCAGTTCATAAAACAAGCAACAATTAAAAAGGAAAGTAGCAATATGTTATTTTTCATAATGAAATTCAAAATTTGATTAAAGTTGAGGTCAAGTCTTATTTCTTGATTCTATAAGCGATAGCGGTCTAAAATTTTCTTATACATCAAGGTCAAACGTTTTTCTTAAAAGGTCAATATTAGGGTTTTTCTCTTTTAATTTTTCAAATTTATCTTGTGCCGTATAAGCATATTTCTTTTCCATAACCTCGTTTACTGTTATGGACAAACTTATGTCATAATTACTTAAAGTCTTTCTGATGTAAGATAGCAAGTCGTATTGTTGGCGTTCCAATTCCGTTTTATTAGTGGCGTTTGGGAACTCTAAATGAACTATATTACCATTTATTTTCGGTTTATCTATACCTAAAATGGATGCCAGGTTATGCTTACCTTCTTGTCTTAGTTTTTCAATAAATGTATTCCATGCAATAAAAAAATCTTTATCCAAAAAAGGCTCCGATGGTAAGTTCTCCTCATCTACCACCACATCCATTTGTTTAATTAGATGTTCTTTTTTTGCTCTAATGCTAGATAATGAAAGTCCAGATGCACGTTTAGAGTCTTGTTTTAAAACAATTTTTGGTGTCTCTTTAACTTGAAGCTGTTTTACAACTTCAGGAATTTTCTCTATTGGTTCAGAGTTTTCTTTTTTCGCTTCCACGGAAGTGGTAATGTTTTCAGTTTTACTAGGAACTTTTACAGGAATAGGTGTTATGCCCTTTTTTCTGAAGTAAGAAGCTGGAATTATGTAATGTTTGCTATTTTTTTTTTCTCCATCATGAGTGATAGAGGCAAGCTGCATTAAAGTTAATTCAACAAGTAAGCGTTGATTTTTACTTGTTTTGTATTTCAGGTCGCAATCGTTAGCGAGATTAATACCTTGCATGAGAAACTCTTGGGAAGCTTTTTTTGATTGTTCTAAGTATTTGGCTTGAGTTTGTTCTCCAACTTCGAGCAACTCAATAGTTTCAGGCGTTTTACTAACTAGTAAATCTCTAAAGTGAGATGCTAAACCAGCAATAAAATGATGCCCGTCGAAACCTTTTGAAAGCGTATTATTAAATTGAAGTAGTAATTCAGGAATTTTATTTTCTAAAATAAGATCAGTACTTGTAAAATAGGTTTCGTAATCAAGTACATTTAAATTTTCGGTAACAGCTTGTCTGGTTAAGTTTTTTCCAGAAAAACTAACTACACGATCAAAAATAGAAAGCGCATCTCGCATGGCGCCATCTGCTTTTTGTGCGATAATATGTAACGCATCATCTTCCGCAATTATGCCTTGTTCGTCTGCAATATATTTTAAATAGTCCTTGGCATCTTTTACAGTTATACGTTTAAAATCAAAAATTTGACAACGTGATAAGATGGTTGGAATAATTTTATGTTTCTCTGTTGTTGCTAAAATGAAAATACAGTGTTTTGGTGGCTCTTCTAAGGTTTTAAGAAACGCATTAAAAGCCGCTTGAGAAAGCATGTGCACCTCATCAATAATATACACTTTGTATTTTCCTACTTGTGGCGGAATCCGAACTTGGTCGGTTAAACTTCTAATATCATCAACCGAGTTGTTTGAAGCGGCATCGAGTTCAAAAATGTTGAATGCAAAATCTTCATCGCCGGTTTCCGCACCATCACTATTAATCATTTTTGCCAAAATACGGGCGCATGTTGTTTTACCAACACCACGAGGTCCTGTAAATAAAAGGGCTTGTGCTAAGTGATTGTTTTTAATGGCATTCAATAAGGTATTTGTAATAGCCTGCTGGCCCACAACATCTTTAAACGTTTGGGGTCTGTATTTTCTAGCCGATACTACAAAGTGTTCCACTTTTTCTAATTATTGTGTGAATAACAAAGTTAAAGATTCCATTTGAAATTTATAATTTTGAACTTAAAATTTAATAGGAGTTATTAACAAAAACAAACCTTTTAAAATGAAGTGAACCTTGCTGTTAAAAACTAAACAGGTTAACTACACCTGCGCAAGGGATTAAACGGCATGTTTGAGCTCCCCGACTTTTTAGGAGGGAGCGAGTAGTGAAAGCCCGACCTTTTTAGGTTGCGCCAAAACTAGACCCTGATAAAAGACCAAAGTTTTATTGCGTTTAATTATACTGTTTAATGAGATTGCGACTGTAAACTAAAATAAATATGACACTATGTCATAAAATTTCAGTTGGCATAATGATTGACTTATACAACTTGAAATTAAAAATGAACACAATGTTTTCGTGAAGGCGGAAATCTATAAACAAATAAAATATATATTATGAGTAAAATTATTGGAATCGATTTAGGAACAACCAACTCTTGCGTTTCTGTAATGGAAGGTAACGAGCCAGTAGTTATTCCTAATGCGGAAGGAAAAAGAACAACCCCATCGGTAATCGCTTTTGTAGAAGGTGGTGAGATTAAGGTTGGTGATCCAGCAAAAAGACAAGCGGTAACAAACCCAACAAAAACGGTTTATTCTATTAAACGTTTTATGGGAAACAAATATTCTGAATCTAAAAAAGAAGCAGAACGTGTACCTTATAAAGTAGTAAAAGGAGATAATGATACACCTCGTGTAGATATTGATGGCCGTTTATATACGCCTCAGGAATTATCTGCTATGATTCTTCAAAAAATGAAGAAAACGGCTGAGGATTATTTAGGAAATACAGTTAGTGAAGCGGTAATTACGGTGCCTGCTTACTTTAATGATTCGCAACGTCAAGCGACTAAAGAAGCTGGTGAGATTGCCGGTTTAAAAGTAAGACGAATTATAAACGAACCTACTGCGGCTGCTTTAGCTTACGGTATGGATAAAAAAGGTGTTGACCAAAAAATAGTAGTATTTGATTTTGGTGGAGGAACGCATGATGTATCTATCCTTGAATTAGGTGATGGTGTATTTGAAGTACTTTCTACAGATGGTGATACGCATTTAGGTGGTGATGATGTTGATGAGAAAATCATTAACTGGTTAGCAGATGAGTTTCAAGCTGATGAGAACATGGACTTGCGTAAAGACCCAATGTCTCTTCAACGTTTAAAGGAAGCTGCTGAAAAAGCGAAAATTGAATTATCATCTTCTGCGCAAACAGAAATTAACTTACCGTATATTACAGCTACTGCAAGTGGACCAAAGCACTTAGTGCGTACATTAACACGTTCGGCTTTCGAGAAATTGATTGACGATTTAGTAAAACGTACTATTGAGCCTTGTCAAACTGCATTAAAAGCTGCTGGATTGTCAAAATCTGATATTGACGAAGTTATCTTAGTTGGTGGTTCTACACGTATCCCTGCGGTACAGGCTGCTGTTGAAAAATTCTTTGGGAAAACACCAAGTAAAGGAGTGAATCCTGATGAAGTTGTTTCTTTAGGTGCTGGTATTCAAGGTGGTGTATTGACTGGAGATGTTAAAGATGTATTACTTCTTGATGTTACACCTTTATCTCTTGGTATTGAAACTATGGGTAATGTGTTTACGAAGCTTATTGAAGCGAATACAACAATTCCTACTAAGAAATCTCAAGTATTCTCTACAGCCGCAGATAATCAGCCATCAGTAGAAATTCACGTATTACAAGGTGAACGCGCTATGGCTGCGGATAATAAAACGATTGGTCGTTTCCATTTAAGTGATATTCCGCCAGCAAGACGTGGTACACCACAAATTGAAGTCACGTTTGATATTGATGCCAATGGTATCATTAAAGTTTCTGCGGAAGATAAAGCGACTGGTAAGAAACAAGATATTAGAATTGAAGCGTCTTCTGGTTTATCTGAAGAGGAAATCAAGAAAATGAAAGCGGATGCTGAAGCTAATGCTGAAGCGGATAAAGCTGCAGCTGAAAATGCTCAAAAATTAAATGAAGCTGATTCTATGATTTTCCAGACGGAAAAGCAATTGGAGGAGTTTGGTGATAAATTATCGGAAGATAAGAAACAACCTATTGTTGATGCTTTAGCGGAGTTAAAAACAGCTTATGAAACTAAAGATATAGCGGTTATTACTCCAGCTTTGGATAAAATAAATGAGGCTTGGAAGGTAGCTTCTGAAGAAATGTACAAAGCGCAAGCTGATGCTCAAGGTGGCGCTCCAGGACCAGATGCTGGCGCAGGAGAGCAACCACAAGGTGAAAGTAGCGATGTGGAAGATGTGGACTTTGAAGAGGTAAAATAAGAAGAGTATCAATTTTGATTTTTATTAAGGTTAGTGCATCGCTTATTCCGGATTAGCTTTGGAATCTTTAAATGCTAGAAGTAGAAAACGCAACCAGAAATGGTTGCGTTTTTTTGTTTTAAACTGTTACTTTTGTCTGAAATACTAAGCATGTTTTTTTCATCTAAAATCATATCTAATTATAAACCAAAACGATTAGCAGTAAAGCTTAACTCAAAAGGCGAACAATTTGTTGTTCAAGGTCATCCTTGGGTGTTTTCAGATAATATCATAAAAATAAATACCGATGCAAGATCAGGAGATTTAGCTATCATTTTCAGTAAAAACAAAAACCGTGTTGTTGGTTTAGGTTTGTATGATGGTAATTCACCAATTCGAATTAAAATGCTTCATAGTAGCCATGAGAAAGCGGAAATTAATGCCGCATTTTTTCAAAGTAAAATCGAAGTCGCTTATGAAAAAAGACAGTCTTTATTCGAAACAAATACGAATAGTTACCGCCTATTATTTGGCGAAAACGATGGGTTTCCGGGGTTAATAGCCGATGTTTATGCTTCGGTTTTAGTAGTTAAAATTTATTCTGAAATCTGGTTGCCTTATTTAGAATCTATTATTTCAAGTTTACAGCAAATATCGGAAGCAAAAACAGTTGTAATTCGATTAAGCAGAAGTTTAGAAAAATCAAAACTGCATCAGCTTAAAAATGGAGAAGTCGTTTTTGGTACTCTAGAAAATGAGGTGGTTGAATTTGTTGAGCATGGCGTTAACTTTTCAGCAAACGTTATTAAAGGACATAAAACAGGTTATTTTTTGGACCATCGTGCCAACAGAAAACAAGTTGGCGAGTGGAGTAAAGGGAAAACGGTATTGGATGTTTTTAGTTATGCAGGTGGGTTCTCTGTTCATGCTTTAGCAAATGGCGCTAAAGAAGTTACTAGTTTAGATATTAGCAAGCAAGCTTTAGAAATAGCTCTTGAAAACGGAAAATTAAATGATTATTCAGGAATACATAGAATAATTGCTGGTGACGCTTTTTCGGAATTAAAAAACCTCATTAAGAATAAAGTAACGTTTGATGTGGTTGTTATTGATCCTCCAAGTTTTGCAAAACAAGCTTCAGAAATAGATTTAGCTAAAAAAAAATATGCACAATTAGCAGATTTAGGCGCAAAACTAACCGCTAAAAATGGTTTGTTGGTATTGGCTTCTTGTTCTTCTAGAGTACTTTCTCAAGTATTTTTTGATATTAATAATTATGTACTTGCATCAAGTCATAGAAACTATAAAGTAATTTTAAAAACTGGTCATGATATAGATCATCCTATCGCGTTTCCTGAAGGCGCTTATTTGAAATGTGGGTATTATAGGTTTTTTAATTAGATAGATGGTATTGTATTTACTATGCATGCATAATATTTATTATATTTGCTGAAATTAATTTGCAATCATGGAAACTAAACTCACTAAGCTTTTAAATATAAGATACCCAATTATTCAAGCACCTATGTTTTTGGTGTCTAATGTAGCCATGGTTAAAGAAGCGATGGAAGGTGGTATTGCAGGTTGTATTCCGGCTTTAAACTATAGAACCCTAGATGAATTACGCATCGCTTTAAGAGAACTAAAAGCAGCAAAACCTAAAGGTGGTTCGTTTGGTTTTAATCTTATTGTAAATAAATCGAATGTAAAGTATAAAGGGCAGCTAGAAGTGATTTGTGAGGAAGGTTGCGATTTTATAATTACCTCTTTAGGGAGTCCAGAAGAAACTATTAACCAAGCTCATAAAGTAGGCATTAAAGTATTTTGTGATGTAACCGATTTACTTTTTGCAAAAAAAGTAGAAGGTTTAAAAGCCGATGCTATTATTGCAGTAAATAATGAAGCTGGTGGACATAGAGGTAACCTTTCTCCAGAAGATTTAATTAAGGAATTAAGTTTAAAATGTAACATTCCTATTATTTCTGCCGGTGGTGTAGGCTGTAAAGCAGATATAGATAAAATGTTGAGTTATGGAGCAGAAGGTGTTTCTGTTGGTAGCCCATTTATCGCGTCTGTTGAAGCTGGAGTAACCGATGATTATAAACAAGCCTGTATAGATTATGGTGCTGAAGATATTATCATGACCGAACGTATTTCTGGAACACCATGTACCGTAATAAATACACCTTATGTTCAAAAAATTGGTACAAAACAAACGTGGTTAGAATCAGTTTTAAATAAAAATAAAAAACTTAAAAAATGGGTTAAAATGGTTCGTTTTTCGATTGGTATGAATGCGACGAAAAATGCAGCTACAAAAGCGACTTATAAAACGGTTTGGGTTGCAGGACCAAGTATTGAGCATACCAATAAAATCCTACCAACAAAAGAAATAGTGAATCGTTTGATAAGTTAGCTAAGTATAAATTTAAGATTATGAAAATTGAAAACGAATCTTAAATACGAGAATTATATGATGCATACATTTTTATGCCCTATATGGGTAGTAAAAGTGAAAAGATTTATTTAGTATCTAATTAATAACCAGTCTAATATAAAATTATTTCTGATTACGGATAAAAAGCGTCTGTTTCTTTTTTTTTCTATTATTCTACAATTAATATGGTATAATTTTATATATATTTGGCTTGTAACATAGCATATTGCTATATTATTTAAACTAAATAACTATATTAAACTAAAACTTTTATGAAAAAATTAAATTTATTGTTATCGTTAGTATTAACATGTTTGTTTTTTATTTCATGCTCAAATGAAGACACTGAAAACATTTCAGAACAACCTACTTCCAAAAATATTGTGGAAAAAATATTTAGGGGTTCTCCTATTCTTGTAGAGAAACTCGAAAGTGGATATTATGCTTGGGGTGATATCATTTTAGATGAATCTCACTTTGGAGAAGACGTTGACATTTCTTCTAAACCTAATGCTGGTAAAAAATCTAAACTAGGTTTTTCGCCTGGCGCTAGGAAATGGACAGATAATACCATTAATTATGTTATTGCTGGCGGATTTAGTCAAAGTGTTTTAAATGAAATCCAATTAGCATTTAATGAATGGACCGCATCCACAAATATCAGATTTAGAAGACGTACTAATGAAGCTAATTACATTACTATAAGTTCAAATGGTAGTGACTGTAATTGTGGAGTTGCTCTTCTAGGTATGAACGGAAGTAGAGGTTTTGTTCAATTAGGACTAAGAGCAACCAGAAGTGTTATTACACATGAATTTGGGCATACATTAGGATTTATCCATGAACAAAACCGAAGTGACAGGGATCAGTTTGTTGATATTCTTCCACAAAATATTCAATCTGATGCATTAAGTCAATTTGATAGAGTTGATAATTCTGTAAATCCAGGTGCTTATGATTTCAGTTCAATTATGAGTTATAGTAGTTATACATTTAGTACTGGTGGTCCAGTAATGTTAACAAAGAGCGGAAATACTATTCCTTACAATAGTGTGTTATCCGCTGGTGATATATCTGGAACAAACCAACTTTACCCTGGACGTAATGATGATGGTGGTGATGATGATGGTGGTGATGATGATGGTGATGATGATGACGATAATGGAAACAGTTGTAGTGGAGTAGCCGAATGGACTAATAGAAGTTATAACGTCGGGGAGCGTGTAACTTACCAAGGTTACTTATTTGAAAGAGATTTTTCTGGTTGGATTCAATTAGGGCAATGTGGAGTAACTACTCCTGTTAGTAAATGTTCTGGTGTAAAGGAATGGGATGGATCAATTCAATACAACTTAGGAGATAAAATAACATATCAAGGGTCGTTATACGAATACATTGGTAATAACACATGGACCAGTCTTGGAAGCTGTAACTAATCTATAATATTTAAAAATTTTGATAAAAAATCCTCTTGATAATTTCGAGAGGATTTTTTTTTATTAATTATTGTGTCTCGTCCAAACATATTGATACAAAAAGTACGATTCATACAAAAATGCAGTTGCAGAAGGAATAGACGGAATACTCAAACAAGAATTTGACATGGTAAAAATAGTCAAGTCGTTAGAAATAAAGACAAGGCTGGTAGAAGAAGCAGTTGCTATATACAATAATATAAGACCACATTTTTTTAAGTACATGCTAACATTACAACAGATGCATGAAAAGAATAAAATTTAAATGAAACAGTATAAATCAAAAAATCTCAAAAAAGCTAGCTTCATTGAGATTTAAATAACAACCTTTTTTATGTCCGTAAACACTAATAATTTATAACTTTTCAATATGTTAAAAAAAGAAAGGGCATGAATATATTCAGTTTTACAGCGGAATTTGACAGTGAAGCATCTTGTCGTAATCACTTTAAAGAAGAACGAGA
>ENA-ORXT01000983-ORXT01000983.1-marine-metagenome-genome-assembly--contig:-NODE-983-length-40782-cov-4.780199_pt1 | contig 40782 bp, 30 predicted proteins | sample MGYA00237868_ERZ511482 | MGnify/ENA metagenome assembly ERZ511482 | reverse complement strand
TTCGAACCCTCGGTACAGTTACCCGCACACACGCTTTCCAAGCGTGCTCCTTAAGCCACTCGGACACCTCTCCTTTTTAAAAACTATGCTACCCGGCGGCATTGTATTCGTTAATAGCTACTTCCGGAATAGACGCAAAAATTGCAAAAACGATCAACAAAACAAAATTTATATTGGTAATCGTCCACAATATGCGTCACTTTATTACTGTTCCGGTGCCCGCCCAGGGGTATTCGGGCTTTACAAAACGGTCAAGTTCAAAGAGTTGCCACGTATTTCGGTTTGTTTGTCGCCCGACTTCTTCGGGAGAAGTTTCCCAGAGATTCGCGACCTTTTCGGCCACGAACGGCAAAAAAGCGGTCTCATTGCGTTTACCCCGCTTCGGAACCGGAGCCAGATAAGGGGCGTCGGTTTCGAGCAAAATACGATCGCGGGGCATCTGCCGCAGCACGGGTTCGAGGCCTCCGTTCTTGAAAGTGACCACTCCGCCGATACCGAGGTAGAAGCCCCGGTCGATGGCGCGGCGTGCCTGCTCCGGGTTACCGGTGAAGCAATGAAAAACACCCCGCAACTTTGGATCATCGATTTCGTTGATCAGTTCCAGCAGTTCGTCAATCGCTTCGCGGGCGTGGATGCAGATGGGCAAATCCCGGGCAATGGCCCACGCGCACTGCCGCAGAAAAGCCGTTTCCTGCTGGGCGCGGAAGGTCTTATCCCAGTAAAGGTCCATCCCGATCTCCCCGATGGCTACCCAGGGCCGTTGCTCCAGGTATTTTTCCACGGCGGCGAGTTCTTCCTCAAAGTTCTCACCAACGCTGCAGGGGTGCAAACCGATCATGGCCAGGGTGCGGTCCGGATAATCCGTTTCCAGTTGCAACATCGCCTCGTGGCTTTTCAGGTCAACCGCCGGCAGGATGGATAGCGCCACGCCGGCGGCGGGGATGCGGTCCATCATTTCCGCGCGGTCGGCGTTGAACTTGCCGCTGTAAAGATGGGTGTGCGTATCGATGTACATTAAGGGTATGGTTGAGATGCGAGAGGGAGATGCTTTGGTGGGCGAAGGTAATTACTTAGGTTAATAAGGCGCGGCCGCGGGTGCAGAGAAAGGACGAAGGAGCAAAGCCGGATTCCCCGCAAGCCGTTACCTTCGCCCCATGGCTAAGAAACCGAAATTTTACGTCGTCTGGCTCGGCCACGAACCCGGCGTGTACACCGACTGGGGCAAGGCAAAGTCTCAGATCGACGGGTACAAAGGCGCCAGGTACAAATCTTTTCCCTCCCGCGCCCAGGCCGAAGCGGCTTACGCCAGCAGTTTCCACAACTACCTCAAAGCCGCCAGCGCCAGTGTTTCGAAGCGACCCTCCCTGAACCAGCGGCCGCGCCCAAAAAGTTCCCGCCGGGGAAATGCGCCCTCCACCCCCACCATCCTGAGTAAAAGCATCAGCGTCGATGCCGCCTGCTCCGGCAACCCCGGCAGGATGGAATACCAGGGTGTCACAACCGCAGGTAAAAAACAGTTGTTCCACCGCGCCTTCCCACTGGGCACCAACAACATCGGCGAGTTTCTGGCCCTCGTGCACGCCCTCGCTTTTCTCTCCGGGCAAGACATGCCCGCGCTGCCCATCTACAGCGACTCTCAGATCGCCATCGGCTGGGTGAAGAAAAAAAAATGCAAAACCACCCTGAAACGCGGTCCCAAAACCGAAAACCTTTTTGAATACATCGATCGCGCCGAAGCCTGGCTGAAAACCAATAAGATCACCAATCCCATCTATAAATGGGACACGAAGGGTTGGGGGGAAATCCCCGCGGACTTCGGACGGAAGTGAGAGCAGAGGTCAGCGTTCAGACCTCCTGCTTCCACACTCTGAAGCCTGATATCTGACGTCTGATATTTTAAGTCTGTACGCTGACACCGGAGGTCCGTACCCTAACAGCTAAATTTTCCCCTTCCCCCGCAACTTATCCTCCCGGCCATGCCATTACCCTCCCGTCCACAAAAAAGGACGCGTAAATAATTCCACCATGCAAATACAATTGCGACAGCGGCAGATCGACTTCGGGACTATTCCCCGTCTTGCCCTACCAGCCGACCTTCTACAATAAGGCATCCCCTCAACGGACGGGCGCCCGTGGAATGGCCCCGTTTCTAAGCTCTTATATTTTTTAGCGCATTGGCAGCACGACGGTACATCCATCGTCTTTTCGCTCTTGCCCTACCCTGCCACTTCGTTCAATCGGAAGGACACCGGGCTACGAACCCGGAGAACGGGGTTCGACTCCCTGAATGGCAACCGCTTCAGTAGGAAGTTTGAAGTGGGAAGTAAGAAGTATATCCGCCCACTTCTCTACTTCCCACTTCCCACTTGATTCACCCCAGTAGCCCAACGGCAGAGGCATCCGGCTCAGAACCGGTTCAGTATAGGTTCGAATCCTATTTGGGGTACCGTGCCAACAGGCTTGACAACGGTCAGGTCGTATTTTGTAGACATAGCTCAATTGGCAGAGCGCCGTTCTGAAACAGCGGAGATGGAGGTTCGAGGCCTTCTGTCCACACCAAGCAGGTTAGCGTAGTGATGCGTTGGCGCAACGCCGGGAGTGCAAAACTTCTCAATGCGCATCATTACGCACTAACCAGCGGATATAGCTCAATGGCAGAGTTACGGGCTTCCACCCCGAAGATGTCGGTTCGATCCCGGCTATCCGCTCCACTTCCCACCAAGTATTTTGCCCGGTGGTATAACGGCTATTACCTCTGATTTTGATTCAGAAAATGGGAGTTCGATTCTCCCCCGGGCTGCTCTTCATCTCTAAAAACAACGCAAGTTGAAACCACACGCATTTATTCACTCACATAACGTACAACACCATGATCGAGGACCTGATCATCCACTGATCCGGGTCTTTCTGCTTCACCGTTAGCGAGGGAGGAGGAAGACGGATCACCCCGGGGAAGGACGCGCGTCGTCACCCGCCCGGTTTAACCATCTTCCTTCACTTAGGGCTGCTGTTCGCGTCCCGTTTAAACCACAACGCCCCGGCCGTCAGCTTGACGGTCGGGGCGTTGTGGTGTACATCCGGGCAAGCCTACTTTTTGGCGCGGGTCTTGCTCTGCGGAATGGAGCTCTTGCCTTTCTTGCTGCCGGTCGATGCGTTCATCAGCGCGGTCTTTCCCTGGCGGGTGGCTTTGCGGGCGGCCTTGACGGCTTCGGCGTTTTTACGAGCTTCGTTGCGTTTCTGTACTTTCGTTTTCACTTGTTTTGATTTACCGGCCCAACACGGGCGCGATTGCTGATACAAGAACGTAAAAAAGCCCCCGGATGTAGTTTTCCGGGGGCTTTTTTTTCGTCGGTTTTTAGTTAAAGTTTTCGGCCTTCCGTGATCGCCGAAACTACACGACGAGCATGCAATCACCGTACGCGAAAAAGCGGTACTTTTCCTTCTGCGCCACCCGGTACGCTTCCAGGATCAGGTCGATGCCGCCGAAGGCACAAGTCGTGATGAACAGGCTGCTTTTCGGCATGTGGAAGTTCGTCAGCAGGTGATCGGGGATATGGAACTCGTAGGGGGGGAAGATGAATTTGTTGGTCCACCCTTCATTCGGGGCCAGCAGGCGCTCGGCGCTCACGCTGTTCTCGCAGGCGCGGATGGAAGTGGTGCCGACGGCCAGCACTTTTCCGCCGTCGATTTTGGTGGCGTTGACCGTATCACAGGCGGCCTGCTTGACTTTGAAATATTCGGCGTCCATCTTGTGTTTGGAGAGGTCTTCCACCTCGATGTCGCGGAAGGTACCCAGACCGAGGTGCAGGGTGATGTCGGCTTTTTTAATCCCCTTCAGCTCCATGCGCATTAGCGTTTCGCGGCTGAAGTGCAGGCCGGCGGTGGGGGCGGCAACGGCACCGACTTCCTTGGCGAATACGGTTTGGTAGCGCTCGGCGTCGCGGCTGTCGGCCTCCCGTTCCAGCAGCTTGGGCAGCGGCGTGTTGCCAAGGCCGTGCAGCTCCTTGAGGAACTCGTCGTTCGGCCCGTCGTAGAGGAAACGGATGGTCCGGCCGCGGCTCGTGGTGTTGTCCACCACCTCGGCGACGAGGCGGGTGACACCGCGTTTGTCGTTGAAGTAAAGCTTGTTACCGACGCGGATTTTACGCGCGGGGTCCACCAGCACGTCCCACAGGCGGGCCTGGGTGTTCAGTTCGCGCAGCAGGAAAACCTCGATGCGGGCCTGGGTCTTTTCCTTCAGGCCGTAGAGGCGGGCGGGAAAAACCTGGGTGTTGTTAAAAACCAGGGAGTCGCCCTCGTCGTAGTAATCGAGCAGGTCGGTAAACATCTTGTGTTCGATATTCCCGGTGGCGCGGTCAACCACCATCATACGGCCGTCATCGCGGCGCTTGCTGGGGGTTCTGGCGATCAGTTTCTCGTTAAGCTCAAATTTGAATTGCGACAGCTTTGTCCTCATTCCCGGTACTATTTATGATCCTGTTAGCGTAATTTCAGCGGCTTGGTTACTTGGGCCCGGAGGCGGGTACAAGGGTGGTTAAGGCGTTGAAACAGCGGGCAAAGGTAGGGGTATTTTACCTAATGCCGAAGATGGTCCTCTTGCAAGAAGGTCTTTGCCGTAACTAAAGTTGATTCCCCTTACCGCTATTTTGCGTTGTTGGTCCATCTTTCCCCGCCTTTGGTCTATCCCCGCCCGGCCGGATGGGCGGATGTGCTACCTTTAGCGGGTAATTCCGCACCCCATGCTCTTCCTCAAAGTTTTCTCCGAAAGCGTCCGTCAGGCCATCGCCCAACTTACCGGCAACAAGCTGCGCACCTTCCTGTCGTTGCTCGGCATCTCGATCGGCATCTTCTGCATCATCGGCGTACTCTCCGCCGTCGATTCGCTGGAGGAAAGCGTCCAGGGCAGCTTTTCCAAACTCGGGGAAGACGTCGTTTACGTCGATAAGTGGCCCTGGAAAGACAACAGCGGCGACTGGTGGGAGTACTTCCAACGCCCCCACCCCGACCACAACGACTACGAGCTGCTGAAAGAACGAATGCCCTCCGCCTCCGTCATCAACTACTCCACCGAGCCCGGCAGCCGCGTCGTTCGCTACAAGCGCAAGGCCGTACAGGGAGCCAGCGTTCTCGTCACGACCTACGAGCTTAACCGGATGTACAACGTCGACATCGACCGCGGCCGCTACTGGACGGCGAGCGAGTACTCCGGCGGCACCGACAAGGTCATCATCGGGTTCGAGGTCGCCGCCGAGCTCTTCGGGGCCATCGACCCCATCGGCAAGACGATGAAGATGAGCAACCGCAAGTACGAGGTCATCGGCGTTTTCGCCAAAACGGAAGGCGACCTGATCAACATCATCGACTACGATTATACCGTCGCCATCACCTACCCCAACGCCGCCCGCTTCCTGAAAATGAGCAACCGGGGCCGCTTCGGCGGTCGCCTGGCGGTGAAGGCCAAGGAGGGCGTTGCGCTGGCCCGCGTGGAAGACGACATTCGCGGCATCCTCCGCGCCGGTCGCGGCCTCCGGCCCCGGGAAGGCGATAATTTTTCGCTCAACCAACTGACGATGATCGCCGACTCGATCGGCGGCTTTTTCGGCGTGCTCAACACTGTCGGCTTCATCATCGGCCTGTTCTCCATGATCGTCGGAGCCATCAGCGTAGCCAACATTATGTTCGTCTCGGTCAAGGAGCGGACCAGCCTGATCGGGGTTAAAAAGGCCCTCGGCGCGCGGCAGTTCGTCATCCTGCTGGAGTTCCTGACCGAGTCCGTCATCCTCTGCATCATCGGCGGTATTATGGGCCTGCTACTCGTGATCGGCGTTACCTCCATTATCAATACCTCCTTCGAGTCGTTCCAGATCCTCCTGAGCCCGAAGTACGCCATTGCCGGCGTTGTCCTCTCGGCCGTCGTCGGTATCCTGGCCGGTGCCGTACCGGCGGGCCTGGCGGCGAAGATGGACCCGGTGGAGGCGATGCGGAGCTAACCAGTCTGGAAGTCAAACAGTCAGATAGTCAAGCAGTCGTGTACTGCTTGACTATCTGACTGTTTGACTTCCAGACTAAAAGAGGCCGCCGCGAACCCAATCACGGCGACCTCTTCGGTCTTTTCGATACGTAAACGCGGCGGAGTTTAGTCCTGCGCTACCTCCATCTCCATCTCGTGCGTCACTTGCTTGTGCAGCTTGAGGGTGAGGGTGTAGGTACCGAGTTCTTTTACGTCCTCGGGCAGTTGGATCTTCTTGCGCTCCACTTCCACGCCGAACTGCTCCATGAGGTGGTTCTTCACCTGGAGTTGCGTGATGGAACCGAAGATGCGACCGCTGGTACCGGCCTTCGCGCCTACTTTCAGGGTCTTTCCCTTCAGCTGCTCGGCGATGGCGAGGTACACGTCGAGCTTCTTCTGCTCCTGTGCTTCTTCGCGGCGGATCATCTCGTTGAGACGGCCCATGTTGGTTGCGTTACCGATGATGGCAAGGCCACGAGGCAGCAGGTAGTTGCGGCCGAAACCGTTCTTTACCGTGAGTACATCGTGCTTATCGCCGACTTTATCGACGTCTTTCAGCATAATTACTTTCATCGTAATTTATGTTGTCCCACTCTTTTGGGGCGGTGCCCCGTTGAGGAGGTGGTTAGGATATTGAGTTAAAAGTGGGAAGTGGAAAGTGGGAAGTAGCTGACACCTATAACGGCGGCAGCACTTCCCACTTCTTACTTTTTTTACTTCCTACTTGAGAAGGTCCGTCAGGTACGGCAGCATCGCCAGGTGGCGCGCGCGCTTGATGGCCTGGCCGACTTTACGCTGGTACTTGAGGGAGTTGCCGGTAATGCGGCGGGGAAGGATCTTGCCCTGCTCGTTCACGAACGTGAGGAGGAAGTCGGGATCTTTGTAGTCGATGTACTTGATGTCGTACCGCTTAAAGCGGCAGTACTTCTTTTTACGTCCGCCAATCTTGGGGTTGGACAAGAACTTGATGTCATCTCTGGATGCCATGATGGATTCTTTTTAATGGTTGATTGAATATCACCGTAGCGCAGGTCAGCGCGCGGGGTGATTTACTCTTCCTCCTTGAAGCTCTCCGCGTCGCCGGAAGGCACGCCGGTGAGGGAGGGGGAATCGGCCTTCTTACGGCTGATGCCGTGAGCCGCCGGCTCGGTCTTCGCGGGCTTTTCCTGCTTCTTGCGCTTAGCCTTGCCGATCTTGCCGGCACGCTTATCCGCGTTGTACTGAACACCGTACTTGTCCAGGGCCACCGTCAGGAAGCGCAGGATGTTGTCGTCTCGGCGGAAGCCCAGTTCGTAGTTTTTGAGGAAAGCACCGTTCGGAGCGGTGTATTCAATGCTGTAGTAGATACCGTTGCTGCGACGGTTGATGTCGTAGGCCAGCGTGCGCAGGCCCATTTCGTCGACAAAAACAATCTCGCAACCCTCCTTCTGGAGTTTCTCTACATACGCCTGAGCCGTCGCCTTGATATCTTCGGTCGACAGCACTGGATCTACGATGAAAGTAGTCTCGTAATTTCTCATATGGATCAGTCGTACTGATGGTTAAAAAGAATGGTGAAATCGCTCAACCCCAACCAGGTCGGGCTTAAGCGGGTGCAAAGGTACGAACTTGCCGCGGATTGTAAAAGAGGGGTTTGAAATTAAAGATTACGGGTGGGGGCACCGGGGCAGCTTAGCGGTCCGTAGACGATTGGCCGGGAATGGAGTGAGGCGCGAAGCGACGAACGGAATCGCCGGCCGCCGGAGGCAAGCCCCAAACGTCGGATAAATCACTACCCCGTCCATGCGCCACCGACGCCGCCGCCCGTTCCCGCGCACCCGCGACCTCCGCCCCCCCTTACCCTTTCTCCAGCCACCGTAAAACTTTCCCACCCCGACTCCGAAAGCCCGGCGTCGTTCCCTCCGCGATCGTCAGTTCGATGATCCCGCGCAATTCGTCCCGTAGTTCCGGGTACGGCACGCAAAAAGCCGCCACGATCGTCATGCCGAACACCCGGATGCCGACCGGAATTTCCGGACCCGCCGTCAGCCGGAAAGCGACGTCGAGCAGCGGCCCCTGATCTTCCTCTTTCACCTTACCCAGCGGCAACTCGGAAAAATACCGCAGCACGTTACGCGGCACGGCGGGGTGCGGGTAGGCGTCCGCGTACGTGATCAGGCGCGCGTGGTAGGGCAATAACCAGTCCGGCTTTTTCCGGCCCAGGTCGCCGACCACCATCGCCGCTCGGTTCATCACGTCCTTTTCGCCGCTGAAAAAAGCGTCCATCAGCTTCGGCAGGCGCGCTTGCTTTGCCAGCACGAAGGCCAGAACCAGGTCCGCGTTGGCGCGGGAATGGGTAACGAGCAGTTGAGCGCGGATGTCCATGACGGCGGGGTTTTCGTTTACGTAAAAAAGGCGGGCCCGAAGTTACGGACCCGCCTTTTCAGCGAATGGTGGAAGGGCCGGAATCAATCCCAGCTCTGGTTGCTCGCTTGCGAAGCGTTCACCAGTTCGCTGTATTCTTCCGTACTCAGCCCGTCGTAACAGTATTGGATGGGGTCGACGCGCTCGCCGTTTTTGCGTACTTCGTAGTGCAGGTGATCTCCCGTGCTCTGTCCGGTGCTGCCCACCTTGCCGATGGTCGCGCCCCGCTCGACCTGCTCGCCGTACTTGACGCCGATGGTTTCCATGTGAGCATAGAGGCTTTTGTAGCCGTAACCGTGGTCAATGATGACGCAGTTACCAAAGCCGGCGTTTTTGCCGGCCATAACGACCTTGCCCTTGCCGGTGGCCCGGATGGGCGTATTCTTGGCGCAGTTGAAGTCGATGCCGTAGTGCATCTTCTTCACCTTATATATAGGATGCACCCGGTAGCCGAAACCGGAGAGGTTCTGGATATTGCGGCTGTACCGGTCGCTGCGGATCGGCTTGATGCTCGGGATGGACGCCAGCATATCTTCTTTGCGCTCCGCCATCACGGTAATCGAATCGAGCGAGCGACTCTGGAGATCGAGTTGGTGTTTGAACCGGTCGACCTTCTCCCGCAGTTGCGCCATTTGCTCGCCGCTGCGGGGTAGTTCCCGCAGGTCGTCATAAGCGTCGTGACCGCCACGGCCACCTTTCCAAACGTCTTTGTCGATGGGCTCCATACCGAAGATCATCCGGTGGGCGGCGGCGTCGCGTTCCTGGAGATTGGCAAGCACCGAGGAGAGATCTCCAAAACTGCTTTCCAAGTCCTTGATCTGATCCCGAAGGATGTCGTTCTCGCCAGCCAGCATCACCTCGTTGGGGCTGGGGAAGTAGCGATGAATCACCACCATCAGTACCGCCGCGGTAAGTAGTGCGGCAAAGCAGAAGACGAATCCTCTGAGGATGGTGTACTTGAGGGGTTCGACGACCCGATCGTATTGCAGCGTTTGCTGATTAAAGACGAACTTTTCGCGTCTCATATATTATTAGTTAGACCTAAAATCATAGCGGCGGTAGCTCTCGTTGCTCTTCTCAATCCCGTTTGCGTATACTTCTTCAATGCTCGCCGCTATGTAATTCCCATGAACTCGGATGTCCCGTTGACACCTCCTTCAATACTTGCGAATGTAAAGTTTACCTTCCGCATTCAATAAAAACGCATCCGAAAAGTTACCAACAATGCCACTAATTAGGGTTAAAACATGTGGATAACCTGATTTTTCGCCCATATGTAATCTAATTGCGAATACATTATGTCGCAGTAGAATTTGTTTTATTGTGCAATACTTAAACTATTAAGTTTTTTAATCCACGAAGAACCCTCCTTTTAAATACCGCTTCGTTCTTAACGGAACATGCCGTAGCAGTCATTGTAGCGATCCGCCTTCCGCCGCCGCATCAACTCCTTACTGTTCGCGAAGTCGATGGTCACGCTGGCCTCCAGCGTCGAGCCCAGCCCGCCCGGCACGTTGCGCAGATCCGAGGTCACCGCGTCGTAGCTGAAGCCCACGCGCAGGACGTCTTTGCGGAAGCTGACCGCCGCGATCAGGCCGTCCGCGTTCTCGAAGGCGTGACGGTACCAGCCACCGATGGCAAAAGCCCCGTAGCCGAAGTAAGCCCCCATATTGAGTTGCCGCAACCCGGCCTGGGAGGTGAACAGGAAGTTCGGCGTCACGTAAGAGGCGCGCCGCCGGTTGCTGTACCGTTTGAGTTTGAACTGCGCGCCGCCGGTGAACGTGGTCCGCATCGGCCGCCCGGCGTACAGGTTGGTGCCCAGTTCGATCAGGCTCTCGTCCGGCCGGTTCATATGCTCGAAACTGATGCCCCCGTAGAACTGGTAGGCGGAAATCAGGATTCCCGCTCCAAAATCCGCCGATGTCTTCGACGCGCCGACCAGTTCCTCTTCGGTTACGCCGCCGGCACCGGACACGGGGTCCAGCACGTCGCCGAAGGTCAGCGTGTTGAAATCCAGCGCGGTACTCAGGATGCCGGCCGCCAGCCCGAGCCGCGCGTGGACATCTTTATTGACCATCACGTCATAGCTGTACACCAAAGCCACTTCCGTATTTTTGTACGCCCCTTCCAGGTGGTTATCGCTCATCATCCGCACGCCGAAACTCGACGGGGTGCCCTCGACAGGTTGCTCATAGGAAGCCGCCGCCGTGGTAAACGCGCTGGGGTAAGACGTATGCTGCGCCCGGTAATTGACCACCAGCCGCGGTGCCGTTCCGATACCCGCAAAGGCCGGGTTCAGCCGCAACGGTGAGGCGTAGAATTGGGAAAAAACGGCGTCCTGCGCCCCGACGGGACTTAAAATAACGGTCAGCAGGAGAAAGAGGATGGACTTATGCATCGGCGGGGATGGGAATAACATATTAACTTAACGGCTAAAGCTAAGCCCTTGTATGCCCTAAATCCAAACAAGTGACGTTAAAGTCACCGTCCGCCGTCGTATCCACGACGCTATGCCGTCTCCCCCGTTGAAATCCCGGCCGGCGGACAACGTTTTCCGGCCGCAATCGTATCTAATAAACGGGCCTCGCGCCCGCCCGTTCAACAATTCGCTATGCGCCGACTCCTTACGTCTCTGTTTCTCCTTCTTTTCTCCCTGTCCGTATCCGCACAATTGCGCTTTCAGGACCGCATCGTCTGGGAGGAAACTCCGACGATCGTGACCCATAACGAGGCCAGACAGGTCCAGTTCGGGTACCGCGTCGAATCGCTTTTGGGCGGGGACGCGGGTACAAAGGAAAGTCTGAGGGCCGAACCGGCGTACCTCAAAACCTTTCAGGCGAGCCCCGGTCGTACGTACAACGTCGAGGTCATCAGCGCCGACTGGGAGCCCGTCAGCGTGCCCCGCGCTACCGGCGAGCTGCCGACGGAGTTTGAATTCACCGTCAGCGTCAGCCGTCAGCCCGAAGGCTGGCTCGGTAAGGCCGGTGCCCCGGCCATGATCCGTACGGCTACCGGCGTCCAGCGGCTGACGTCCGTCGAGATTCGCCTGACGCCCGCGGGTGCGGCGGCCCGCCCCCGTATGGAGTTCGCCAACCGTTCGGAACTTCGCCAGGGGGAATGGTTCCGTTTCACCGTTAAGGAAACCGGCGTGCACAAGCTCACCCGCGAGTGGCTGACCGACGAGCTGAAGATCAACCTCGACGGCGTCGACCCGCGCAACATCGCCGTATACGGCCAGCCCACCGCCGGCCAACTGCCCGAGACGCTGAACGAAAGTGCGCCCGATGACCTGACCGAGTTGCCCATCCTTATCGAAGGCGAGAGCGACGGCAGCTTCGATGGCGGCGACTTCCTGCTTTTCCACGCCCAGGGCCCCGACCGCCTCACTTATAATGAAAGTGCCAATCGCTTCGACTACGAAAAGAACATCTACGCCACCACCAACAGCTACTTTATCCGCGTCGGCGGCGCGCGGGGTCGTCGGGTATCCGCCCTGCCCGGCGCGAGCGGCGGCACGGCGACCGATAGCTACGACGCCGTTTACCACTTCGAGGAAGACAAATTCAACATCCTCCACGAGATCGGCGGCAACGCTCACGGCTCCGGCCAAAGCTGGTGGGGGGACTTTTTCAAGGTGGCCCGCGAGAAGGAATACCGCGACCTCTTCCGCGTCCCCGACTTCGTGGCCGGTGAGCCCGCCCGCCTGCGCGCCCGCATGGCCCTGCGGACCGACGCCAGCAGCCGCTACTTCCTTACGGTAGGCGAGCAAACCGTCAACAGTGCTACCGCCAGTCGTATCCGCTTCGGCGCGCAGGAGCAGTCGAGCGCCGCCATCCCCGCCCTGCTTAGCGGCGACGTGCGGCTGATCGGTGAGAACGTTTCCGTTACCCTCAATTACCCCATCCCCGGCACCGCCGAAGGCAGCGAAGCCTGGCTCGACTGGATTCAGTTGCGCGCGCGCCGCCGCTTGTCCTTCTCCGGTGGGCTCGAGCAGTTCGGCTTCCGCGACCTGGCCACCCGCAACGCCGCTACGGTCACCTTCCGCCTCACCGCCCCCCCCGCCGACGTCCGTGTCTGGCGCGTCGACGGGGCCGACGTGCGCGCCGCCAGCCTCAACGGCGGAGCGTTCAGCGCGCCCGCCGGTGGTACCCCCTTCGAATACGTCGCCTTCCGTAGCGGCGCCGGGCTGCTGACGCCCGCGCCCGTCGGCCGCGTCGAAAACCAAAACCTCCACGGCCTGACGGAAGCGGATATGATCATCATCGCCCACCCCCGCTTCGTGGACCAGGCTAAGCTACTGGCCGAGCACCGCCGGACGCACAACGGCCTGAACGTCGTCCTCGCCACCACCCGGGAGGTGTATAATGAATTCAGTAGCGGCCGCCCCGACGCCGCCGCCTTGCGCAACTTCGGCGCGATGCTCTTCGAGCGGTCTTCCGAAATGAAGTACCTGCTATTGTTCGGTGACGGCAGCTTCGACCACCGCAACGTGCTGGAATTGGGCACCAACTTCATTCCCGCCTTCGAGCACGACGGTCGCCTGACCGAGGTGGGCAGTTTCCCGGCCGATGATTTCTACGGCATCTTCGGCATGGCGACCAATGGTCAGCCGCTGGAGCCCGACCTGAACGTCGCCGTCGGCCGCCTGCCGGTCAAGACGGCCGACGAGGCCACCCAGGTCGTCAACAAACTCATCCGCTACGACAGCGACCCGAGCACGCTGGGCGACTGGCGTACGCGCATGGTCTTCGTGGGCGACGACGAAGACGGCAACCAGCACGCCCGCGACGTTAACCGCGTGGCCAACTCGGTCGCCGAATTGAAGCCCGACCTCAATTTCGATAAGCTGTACTTCGACCTCTTCCCCCAGCAGAGTCTCTCCGCTGGTGATCGCTACCCCGCCATAACGGAGGGCCTCGACCGGGCCATCTTTCGGGGTGCGCTGGCGGTGACCTACCTTGGTCACGGCGGCCCGCGCGGCTGGGGTCAGGAGCGCGTGTTGACCATTCCGCAAATCCGCAACTGGAACCGCCCGCCCAACGCCATCGACCCCATCCAGCCGCCCGTTTTCGTGACGGCGACCTGTACTTTCTCCAACTACGACGACGCGGCCTTCGTCAGTGCCGGCGAGGAAGCCCTGCTCACGCCCAACGGCGGCGTGGCGGCCCTGCTGACCACCACCCGGCCGGTATTCGCTACCCGTAATTTCGAGCTGACCAACGCAACGGTCAAGGCCATGCTCGCCCGCCCCAACGGGGAGTGGCGTACGCTGGGCGACATCATCCGCATCGCCAAGAACGGTCAGACCGCCGGCTCCAGCTCCACCTCCCTTAATTCCAATACGGAAAATGCCCGCAAATTCACGCTGCTCGGCGACCCGGCCACCGTGATCGCGTTCCCCGAGCATTCGGTGCGCACCACCGCCGTCGACGACCAGCCCGTCACCGCGGAGCGGCAAGACACCGTCCGCGCCCTCCAGCGGATGAAGATCAGCGGCGAGGTGACCGACCTGGCCGGCAACCTGCTCTCCGACTTCAACGGCCTGGTCTACCCCACCGTCTACGATAAAGCGCGGACGGTTACCACCCTGCAGCAGGATCAGCCGAGCGTTTCCCCGCTGGAGGTTTCCGTACAGCGTAACATCGTCTTCCGGGGCAAAGCGACGGTGACCGGCGGCAAGTTCACGTTTGAGTTCATCGTACCGCGCGATATTAATTACAGCTTCGGCGCGGGTAAGATCAGCTATTACGCCGCCGACCCGCAAAACTTCACCGACGCGGCGGGCTTCTACGACAAGCTCATCATCGGCGGCACCAGCGACGACGAGACCGGCAACGACGAAGGGCCGACCGTCGAGGTCTTCATGGATACCGAGGATTTCATCTCCGGCAGCCAGACCAGCGAAGACCCTATCCTGCTCGTCAGCCTGGCGGATGATCTGGGCATCAACGTCAGCGGCACCAGCATCGGGCACGACCTCGAAGCGGTGCTCGACGAAGACACCCGCAACCCCATCGTGCTCAACGACTACTATGAGGCGGAAGCGGACAACTTCCGCGCCGGCAAGGTGCGTTACCCGCTCTTCGACCTCGAACCCGGCGCACACACCATCACCGTTCGCGCCTGGGACGTGGCGAACAACAGCGCTCAGGGGGTGACCGAGTTTATCGTCGCCGCCGACGGCGCGGACGCGATCACCCGCATCCTGAACTACCCCAATCCATTCATTGACCGCACCTGCTTCCAGTTCGACCATACGCTCGTCGGTCAGGAAGTCGACGCGCTGATCCAGATTTACACCGTCAACGGCCGGCTGGTCAAAACACTCACCAAGCCCTTTCCCTTCAGCGACGGCACCGTCCGCCAGGACGATTGCATCGAGTGGGACGGCCTCGACGACTACGGCGATCAGCTGGCGCGCGGCGTTTACCTCTACCAGGTCCGCCTGCGCGGCAGCGACGGCGACGTGGTCGACGGGGAACTGGAGAAACTTGTGATTCTGAAATAGCGTTAATTTAGCCACATGGAAGCACGGCAAATTCTTAATAAAAAGTATACCACCGAGGAGTATATCGCTTTACTTGACGCCGGTCAGGCCAAACTGGAGTATTACGATGGTGAGATCGTCTCCATGGCTGGAGCTCTTGGAGCACACAACCGAATAGCGATGAATCTTACGCTTCGGTTGGGCCGCAACGCAAATAACTGTCAAGCACACAACAGTGATCAGGCAGTGACCATTCCACTATTTAATCACTACCTTTTTCCGGACCTTTCCTTTACGTGCCGGAAAGGCGAATACACAACCGAAAACAAACGTTTTCTAAGTAATCCTTCCCTGATTATTGAAGTTCTTTCAGACGCAACAAAGGATAACGACCGCGGTAGAAAGTTCAATTGGTATTTCAGTCTACCGAGCGTCAAAGAATACCTGATGGTAGATTCATTAACCATGGACGTTAAGTCCTATTATCGAAAAGACGATAACAACTGGGCTATTCAAAGTCTCTGGCGCAAAGACCAGGTACTTGAAGTATTCACCCTTGGCGAAAAGCTGACGCTTGACGAAATTTATGAGGGTGTTGAGTTAGCGGGGTAAGTCGTTGTTATCAAGTATGAGAAAACGACGCAAGTTCCTTTACTTTGCCGCCCAAACATCACGCGCCATGCTTCGTCCTTTCCTCGCCTCTTCCCTTCTGGCTGTCCTCCTTTTTGCCTGCGGAAGTGAAACCACCACCCCGTCATCCTCCGCCGAGTTTGTCACCGAAGCCCCGCAAGCGACACGAACCAAAGCGGCTCCCGCCGCACCGGATCTCGCCCCGCCCCCACCCGCCTGCCTCTACCTTACCGAGGCCACCGTGCTCTCCTTCTTCCCGCGCGGCGTCAGGATGCCCATGCCCGCCCACCGCGCCGTCGATGCGTACAACACCTGCCAATACGACCTGAGCGGCGAGGGCTGGAGCGCCGCCCTCGTCCTGGAAATGCCGGAGGAGGGTGAACGGCAAAGCATCGTGGATGAGGTCGCCGGGGGCGTCGGTAACGAACGCGTGCGGTTAGGCGAAGCCAAGGGCCGGTACAGTAACGGCGGGCGAATCCTCTCCGTTGCGGGCAACAAGCATTTCCGGCTGAAATTTTCCGCCCTGGCGGAGGAGGGCAAGACCGGCCCGTTCGACGAGGCCGGGCGCGAAGGGCTACTCGCCCGCATGGCCATGCACGTGCTTTCCGTATAGCGTTTGCCCCGATTCGGTTGCCGCGGAACGGCAACGACCCCGATCCTCCCCCGGCATCCCGCGGCCCCGCCCACCTCTGATCCTTTCCTCTTTACTCCCTTCCGCCCTTATTACCTTTGCGCCATGGATAATCTGATCGTTCATCACCTCATCGTTCACGAACTCAAGAAGCAACCGGAAAGTGCCGAAACGGAGCTGATTCTGAGCAAAGCCCCGCTGCCCATTTCCGAGCAGGCCATCGAACTGATCGGGCGGCTGGACCAGATTTTCGAGCGTAAAAACGACCTGCTGCAAGGCTTTTTAGCCGCGCCGGACGAAAGCCTCTTCCCCGCCTATTATCAGAACTGGCTGACGGAAGGCCGCGACCGGAGTAATTTCATCGTCTTCTCCAACGACACGATGAAAGTGCTGCAACAAAGCCTCAACGGCGTCATCGGCGCCAAGGGCGGCTACCTGCTCTACGCCGATTATACGATGGAAGAGCAGCGGATGCTCGGTATTTTTCTGATCCGCGAAACGCCGGGGATGATCTTCATCGCCGACGAGGAAACGCAGGGCATCAAGCTGTCGCTGACGCAATACCTCGACGTCGACCACATGGCCATGGCCGTCCGACTACTGGCCGGTAAGGGGCGCACCGTGCAGATGATCCGCCACGCGCGGACGCAGAGCAGCATCAGTCAGTATTTCACGGATTGGGTCGGCCTCGACCGCCCGGAAACGAGCGCGGAACTGACGCAGAGCTTCCTCGAACTGGTGGAAGAACTTCCCATCCCGAAAGACCGCGAATCCGGTTTCGCGATGAACGAGGGCGACTTTGAAAAAGCCCTGGTCAAGTACGCGGCCAAGCAGCCGCAGCAGACCATCCGCGCCAAGGAATTCGATGAGTTCTTCTACGGCAACGAGAAGCCGCTGCAGGATATGCTGGAGGAAGGCGATGGGGTACTAGATGAAGGTTTCCGCGTCGACAAACGCTCATTGCGCAAGCAGTTTTATTTGCGCGCCGGTTTCGGCGGCCTGAGCATTACCTGCACCAAAGACCACTTCCGCAGCGGCCAGATCGAGGTGGACGAGGCGACCGGTAAGATCACGATCAACAGCGATGAGCTGGCATCGTTATTGCTGGATCAAAAAGGGGAATAGCGAACACCCACCCCACTCCGCTCCGTTGTAACTACTGAACCAAAAATTACAACGATTATGGCTACCACCATCCCTACTAAAACTACTTCCGACGGCACCATCGAAGCCGCTGACATTACCGCCACACCGGAAATCAAGGCGTTGCGTGAAGAGGCGAATGCCATTATTCGCCGTTACGGCCTGTTCGGTACGGCCACCGGTTTGATTCCGGTGATGGGTGCCGACGTGGCCGCGTCCACCGCCGTGCAAACCAAGATGATCAAGGACCTGGCTGAGCTATACGGCTACGACATCAACGACAGTCTGCTGAGAACCGCCCTGACGACCGGTGCCACCGCGCTCGGTGGTCGTTTACTGACCGGTATCGCGACTTCGTTAGCGGCTTCCTTCTCCCCGCTGAAAATGCTGATCGGCGGTGCCACACAGGCCGCTATCTCCGGCTTCATGACCATGGAAACCGGCAAACTTTACCAGATGCACATGGAGCGCGGAAACGACCCGATGGACCTTGGCGTGATGGATATCGTGAATCACGTTATCAAGCAAGTGCAAAGTGGTGAGACCAGTCTGAATAGCATGAGCATCACTAACCAACTCGGCGGCTTACTCAAGAACAACCAGAACTAACCAAGCCCGTCTTTTTTGTTGTCCGGGCTTCGGTTCGCGTCACAAAGTTAAAGACAGCTTATTTGCCCGGTTCCCGTTTTGGGGGCTGGGCTATTTTTTTTTAAATAATCCGGATCGGCGCGTTACCTTTTGGAAGTTCGGGAGACTATAGCCCCGTCAACCACTTTCTTATGCCGGCTCCCACCGATAAACAACGCGCCTTTCTGACCGCCTATGCGGACTGCCACGATGACCTGCTGCGCTACTGCACCACGGTCGCTTTCGGCAAGTGCGACGTGCGCGATCTGGTGCAGGACATTCTGCTGACGGCCTTCAAACACTTCGACAACATCGAGGAAGGTAAGTTGCTGCATTACCTGTTGCGGGCGGCGCGAAACCGGGCCATTTCTTTGGGGCGGGGGCGCGGGTGCAAAACGGAAGAGCTACAAGAACGCAGTTTGGAACGGCTGCGGGCCAAAGGTGCAAGCCCCGACACCCTGCTCGATGTCGAAGCCCTTTACCATGCTCTGCAACGTCTGCCGGAAAAGCAGCGCAACGCCGTTGTCCTGTTCGAAATCAACGGGCTGAGCCTGCGCGAGATCGCCGGCATTCAACGGTGCAGCGAGGCCTCGGTCAAGATGAAGCTCAGCCGCGGCCGTAAACGCCTGCGCGAGTTGCTCACCGAGCGGCCGCGCCACCTCAGCCAGGTATTGCTCACCGCCAAAACCATCCTGCTATGAAACCCACCGACGAATTATCGTCCGCCCTGTTCGGCGCGGCACGCAGCCTGCCGACGGAGTTGAGCCTGGAGGAAGTGGAGACGCTATTTCTTAACCCCGCGCCGGTCGTTTTACCCAAAGTGAAGCGGTGGCCGCACCTGAAATTCTGGTTTATGTTTGCTTTACTTGTTTCCCTCCTTCTCGCTTATTTCTCCTTGCCCTTCTCCGGAATACCGCCCCAGCTCAGTGCGGGCTTCCCCGTGGGCCTTACCGGGCAGCCGGTGGAGGACGCCCCCTTTCCGCCTCAGCCACAGCCGTCAAAAAAGCGTACGACGGCGGTAAATACGAAGGCCGTAGCTCCCCTTCCCGTTATTCCCACCCGCCTTGCACCAGCGTTCGCGCCCAAAAAAATGAGCGCGCCAGCGACAACGCCGAAGCCCGGCTCATCAACGTCGGCGTCGAATTCTCGCCATAACGTCAAGGCGGATTTCCAGATGCCCGCCGCCCTTTTTGCCGGTGGTTACACAAAATTAAAAAGTGGCCTGGTGTTAACGTATACCGAAGTAGAAAACGGACCGACACACTTGGGTTTTCTCGAGCTTACAGCTGACGAGCAGCAACTGATCGACCGCCGTACATCCGATCAGGTCACGATAGAACGCGCCGCCGGGAGCCTGCTACTTTACGGTGACCGCAAAGAAGGAGACTTCGAATTCCTGCCCAACACCACCTACCGCGACCGGCTGAATAAGCGGGCCTGGGGAGACGCCGCCGCGCCGCTCGGGAGTGTGGTAGTAGTGACCACGAACAATACTAAAAACGTGGCTATTCCAGCCGGGCCGAGGGTATCCGTTCGTCCTCAGGATCAGATCTGGTTCCGTTACTTCACCAAAGACATTGATGATAACTACTTGGCCTTACTTCGCCGTGCCGGCTATACCGATCAAGACCTTATGTCTTTATGGAAACTGGCCAACGCTATGATCGGCTATGACCGACTGGATGAACTCTTGAAACTTCTCCGGGCCGTATTAACCGACAAACCGTCTTTGGAAAGTATCGCCTCGTTAAAGTATGAAGAAGACGCACTCCGTAAACTCAAAGCGCGGGGCGAGCGCATGACTTTCGAAGAATTTCAGCGCACGAATTACCGTCCGACAATCATACAGGCACTAACCGGTGTAATTGCAGACAGCACACAGTCCGCTGCATGGCGGGAAACACACGATCAAAAATGGAGTACGGACCTACCCGGCACCGTTACTAAAACGATTAACGGCCCTTCACGCAAAGGGAAAGTTCACCTGAAAGGCAACTTCAAAGTCCGCATTAGCAAAGATCCCGACCTTAAGGAGGTAGTGGTTTATGGTCCGGACAAAGTGGTCGAAGCCATGAAGCAAAAATCAAGGCTCAATACCATAAAACTGATTAACAAGCGCAAGCAGGAGACAATCTACGTGGACATGCCGGTTGGTATACATTGGACATGGAAACCCGGTCGAAAAATTAACATAAGTGCTAAACCCGGACTAAGGTAAACTACTTCCGCACCTTTCGCATCAACCCTTCCTGCACCACGCTCGCCACCAGTTTCCCCTCGGCGTTGAAGATGTGGCCGCGCGTAAAGCCGCGCGCGCCGCTTGCCGACGGGCTATCGATGCTGTACAGCAGCCACTCGTCGGCCCGGAACGGCCGGTGAAACCACATCGCGTGGTCGAGGCTGGCGATCTGAAGGTTGCGGTGGTCGATGGCCTTGCCGTGGGGAAAGAGCGCGGTGGTCAGCAGGTTGTAGTCGCTGGCGTAGGCGAGCACGAGGTCATTTTGCCGACGGTCTTCGGGCATGTCGCCCTTCGTTTTTAGCCAGACGTTACGCACCGGTTCGTAGACCTCGTTGGCGAACGGATTAAGGAACTCCACCGGCCGAAACTCGATGGGCCGGGCGATACTCAGGATACGACGGATATTTTCCGGCAACTGGTCGCCGAACTGCTTCGCCATACCGTCGTAGCTCACCAACTCGTCGAACGGGATCACCTTCGGCATTTCCGTCTGGTGGTCGAAGCCTTCCTGCTCCAGCTGGAAACTGGCCGTCAGGTGGAAGATCGCCTTGCCGTTCTGGATCGCCTTCACCGCCCGCGTGGTGAACGAGCCGCCGTCCCTGATCCGGTCCACCTCGAAGATGATCGGGATGTTCAGGTCACCCGGCAGCACGAAGTACCCGTGGAAACTGTGCACGAACCGATCGTCGGGCACCGTCCGCATCGCCGCGCTCAAAGCCTGCGCCATCACCTGCCCGCCGAAAACGCGGGGGCTACCGATGCTGCGCGACTCACCGCGAAAGAGGTTGACTTCGAGGCGTTCGAGATCGAGGAGGGAGAGGAGTTCGGATACGTGCTTCACGGGGGCTGGTCTTTTGGTCTTTTGGTCTTTTGGTCTTTTGGTCTTTTGGTGAGAACCGTCAAAATTTAGGCGGGTTGCATCTTTTAAGAAAATATGTCGATGATGCGCCGTTTACCCTTCTTCCTTTCCACTCTTTGCCTGCTTTTCTTCGGTTGCGAGGACGGCGTTCAGGAGTCCTTCAACCGCCATTTTCACGGCACCTTTGGGTGGTTTCAACAGCCGCTGGCGCCCGTCTCCAACTTTGACGTTTCGCGGATAGCTTACGCCGATGTTCTTGCGGCACCCGACGGGTGGAATCCCGACCTGGAGATGAAGACCCTTTCCGGAGACGTTCGCGAATCTCCCTGGGACAGCATCCGGCTGACCGGCGCGGAAGCGCGGGCGGCCGTGACCCGGGTGCTGGACGGTCACAACTACGAAACCGCCGCTTATCTGCGCTACCACGACCTTGAAATGGATGGGCCTTTCGGGATGGCGATGTGTTTTCTTCCCCGGCTGCACCTGACGGCCTACGATTCGCTGGGGCGGGAGACGAATCTGGTCGGCATCTGTTTTGAATGCGGGAACGCGGGATTGCGAAACGGGGTAGCGTACCCGGCGTCATACCGTTTGCCGTTGAGTAAAGAAGGGCGAACGAGTTTGCGGAACTGGCAGGACGGGTTGTTTCCGCAACTGGCAAAGTAAAAGGGTGAGGATTTTTTATCCGAATACCAGACTTGCCCGGCTAATATTCGGATAAAAAATCCTCACCCTTTCTAATCTGTCTTCTTGCTCGCCGACCACTAGAAATTCAGGATCACCGGCATTCTTGCCTGCGCGCCCTGCATTTGCGTCATGTCCTTCATCATCCGGTAATACCGGTAGTTCTTCTCGCCCAGCTGGTCCTTCATGATGGCGGTACTGAAGCCCTTGGCGGCGTCTTCGCCCAAGAGGTCTTCGATCAACTGCTCCAGCGGCGGCTTGATGCGGGGGTAGTGGCCGACGCTGATATCGTCCACGTCGAGGTTAGCGAGGGTGGCGGCACTGGCGATGGCTTCGTCGAGACCGGCGAGGCGATCGACGAGACCGAGTTCGAGGGCGCGCGTGCCGGCGTAAACCCGACCCTGCGCGATTTCCTTTACGGTAGTCAGCGGAAGGTCACGGCCCGTCGCTACCCGATCCAGGAAGGTAGCGTAAATGGCTTCCGTGCGCATCTTCATCACTTCCCGCTCTTCGTCGTCCAGCGGGCGGAAGGGAGAGAAGCCGTTGGCGTGGCGGCCGATGTTGACCGTATCCAGCGTCAAACCGAGTTTGTCTTCCATCAGCCCCTTGTCTTGCGGGAAGATGGTGAACACCCCGATCGAACCGGTGATGGTGGACGGTTCGGCGAAGATGGAGTCGGCACCGGCGGCGATGTAGTAGCCACCGCTGGCGGCGACGCTACCCATGCTCACCACGAAGGGCTTACCGGCGGCCTTCAGTTGCTCCGCCGCGTACCAGATGTTTTCGGAAGAACTGGCGCTGCCGCCACCGCTGTTGACGCGCAGCACGACGGCCTTCACGTCATCGTCATTGGTCAGCTTTTCCAGTTCGGCAACATACTTCTTATCGCCGATGCTACCGTTTTCGGCCTTGCCGTCGACGATGGTGCCTTCAGCGATCAGTACGGCAACTTCCTTGTCGCCCCGTCCCTTAAGCTTGCTCATGCGGGCGGAGAAGTACTTTTCGATGGAGATGGTCTTCAGCTTTTCGTCGTCGTCAAAACCGAGCAATTCCCGCAGGCGGGTATCGACCTCCGTGCGCCGCTTGATGCCGTCGAGCAGGCCGTCGGCAACCGCCTGTTCGCCCTTCCAGCCGGAGAGGGTGTTGACCCGGGCGCGAATTACGTCAGCACTCAGCCCCCGGCTTCCGGCGATGTCTTCCACCATGAAGCCGTAGAGCGCGCTGAGGTATTCCCGTGTTTGCTCCTTGGCTTCCGGGCTCATGTCCGTACGGCGGAAGGGTTCCGTCGCGCTTTTGAACTTGCCGGCGTAGAAAACGTCTACGTCCACGCCCACCTTATCCATCATCTTTTTGTAGAACATTACCTCGGCACCCAGGCCGCGGAAATCAACGACGCCGAGCGGACCGACGAATACCTCATCACCCGCCGTAGCGAGGTAGTAGGCGTTCTGATCGTAGAAGGGCGCGTAACTCACTACGAATTTACCGGAAGCCCTGAAATCTTTGATCGCCTCCCGGATCATCCGCAGTTTGGTGAAGCCACCGGCCTGCATGGAGTTATTCAGGTAGATGCCCTTGATGTTATCGTCCTTCTTTGCGTTTTTGATGGAGCGGATCACGTCGTGTACGCCGGGCACCTCGTCCGTACTGAATTCAAAGTTGGAGAAGCCGCCACCCGCCGGGACGTTACCGGTTAATTCAGGTAGCGTGCTCAGGTCCAGTTTCAGGATGGAGTTGGACTCTACTTTCGGCGTGTCCTCCGCGCCGCCGGCCAGACCGGCGACGGCACCGGCACCGATGACGAAAATTGCCCCGAGGGCCAGTAGCGTTCCCAGGCACGAACCAAGGAGAATTTTGAAGAAGTTACCCATAACAGTTGGTTAGCATTTAATCGCAAAGAACGCACGTTAGAAGGTAACACCGTGTCGCTTTTCGATGAATGGCGGTTTATTTCGGGCGAATGAAGGGAATCGCCAAGAACCAGGACGGACACTGGGAGGGTCCGTCCCCTCCGGTTTACCTCGTTCTACCGCACAAACCTTACCATTCGTCCATCCTCCCCACGCAGCGTATACTGCCCGGCGACGAGGTCCGACACATCAACCGACATCCGGCCGGAGACCAGCGTTACCGTACGCAACGTACGGCCCATGGCGTCGATAACATCGAAGCGACCGCCGGTTACGGCACCGGCGTCAATCGTCATCCGCGTACCTACGGGATTGGGATAAACACTGAGCGTATTTTCGGAGAAGCGGTTGACCTCCCGGATAGCGGAGTAGGTACGGCTACCGTCCATATCCGTCTGGGCAATTCGGTAGTAGCCGGTGCCGCTCACCGGGTCGCGGTCCGTTAATTCGTACGCCCGACCCGAAGCGACGGTACCGGCGGCATCGACTTCACCGATCGCGGCAAAGCGTTCACCGTCAACGGACCGCTCGACGGTAAAATAATCGTTGTCCGGTTCGGCCGCCGTGCCCCATTCCAGCAGGACGGTTTTAGCCTGATTCGTTGCGGTGAAGGAGGTCCAGTTTACCGGCATAGCACCACCGTTGGCGGCACTGAAGGTCTGGTATTGGCGCTCCTCCCCGAAATCACCGACGCAGTCGGCGATGGGTGGGTCGTACGCCAGGGCCCGTGCGGAAACATCACCGGCTCCAGCCCGGGTATCGGCACTCAGCGTTCGCTGGGTAACGCCGTTGGTGAGGCGAAAAGACATGACGTCGTTCGGGTCGGCGACGTGCTTCAGCTGGTGGGTATGACCAATTTCGTGCAGCGCGACGCTCTCGAAATCGGTATCGTTATTAGGGCTACCGGGACCGGGGCCGTAGTTGTAATTGACGGTACCATTGCGGCCGTTGGGATCGCCATTGCGGCGAAACAAAACATCGATACCGGTTACCTCTACTTCCGTTGAAGTACAAAAACTATAATAAGAGAAAACGATTCCAACGACGCCGGCCCCTATTTCGTCGTCGAAGTCATAATCGTTGCTTCCAAAGGCCACGATGTTGACGTTGTCGTCGCGGCTCGGCGTCTGGATGTTGGTGGTACCGTCCAGGTAAATGCTGTAGTCACCTTCCGTTTGCCAGGTGTTGACGGCGCGTTGCAGGGCAGCCAGGGCGGGCGCATTGTCGGCCAGCGATACGCCACCGTTAGCGCTACTGTTGCTGACAGCCAGCGCGTAGCCGCCATTACCATCCGCCTCGTCATCGATCAGTACGGGCCTCACTACGCTGTCGTCGTCCAGAACCAGGGTGGTGACCGCGTAATCGATGTCGATCCGCTGGTCGCTGCCCACCTGCTGACCGGCAGCGGTAGTTACAAGCACCCGGCCGCTGCCGGCTTCGGATATTACCCGGACCTGAATGCGCGTCGGAGTCCAGCTGATAATATTATTTGGCGCCACACTTACAAAGGCACCGCCGGGGCCGTCATCCGGGGAGTCAAAGAAAATGGAACCCGATTGACTGCCGAATCCGGTCCCTTCGATCGTAATCACCTCACCGATGCCCGCGCTGACGGCCAGGGGAGTGATGGACTCGATCAACGGCATCATCCGTCCCCCGAAAGCCCTGCGCGTATACGTACGATCGGTTATGGGTTGCAACTCGCGTCCAGTCGTCGCGCGCAAAATATGGTCGACGCCGGCCAGTCCGGATATGTTCGTGTCTCCATCGGTAAATCCGCCGGTGATGCTGTCGAACCGCATAAAGCTTTCGTGAACGGCGGCAGGCCGGTATATTGCCGTTTCGCCTTCCGGAACGGCAACACGATTACCGTTGTAGCGGCGCAGCAAAAAAACGCCTTCCGCTCCCTCGATTTGTCGCAAAGAAGGATAGACGATGGTCTGCTCTTCGTTAATGCGGCCGCCCATGGTGAAAAAGTGGACGAAGAACGGCTCCTCGTTTCCTTCCGTCTCTTCCATACTGACCTGATCGACGCGCAGCCGGTGCATGGTACAAATCTCCCCGAACTCATTATAGAACGGTTCGGAGTCGATCACCTCACCGACGGCAACGACGCTTGCTTCGCTTATGCGGTCGGCGAGAAGCCGCGAATTGTAGCACTGTGCGGAAACGGAGAAAGAGAGGAGATTAAGGAGGCTGAAGTAGCAAAAAAGTCTCATGAGGGTAGTTTGACGCGTAATTGAAGTATGTACATGCATATCTCTTCCGGCACGTAATTTGTTCGCATGGATCTCACTAAATCGTCCGCTGCCCAACATTATCTTTGTCGCTTAATTCAAGACCATGCCCTCGCCAGCTCGCGACCTTTCCATCGATGTTTTTGATTATGACCTGCCCGATGAACGCATAGCGCGCTACCCGGCGGCGGAGCGCGCCTCTGCCAAGCAGCTGGTTTACAAAAAGGGTGAGATCAGCCACGGTACGTTCAGCGATTTACCCGATCGGTTGAAACGCGGCACGTTGCTGGTCGGTAATCGCACGCGGGTCATCCACGCCCGGCTGTTTTTTCCGTTGACGGACGCGACGAAGCGACCCATCGAGATTTTTTGCCTCGACCCCCTGGAGCCGGTCGACTACGCGCAGAGTTTGGGGGCGCGGACGCGGGTGCAGTGGAAGGTTTTGATCGGCGGCAACCGCCGGTGGAAATCCGGGCCGCTGGTTTTACAACTGCAAGTCAACGGGCAACCCACCAGCCTGCAAGCGGAGCGTGGCGAGCGGATGGACAACACCTTCGCCGTCGATTTCAGCTGGGAAACGGAGGGCGAGCCCGTCACCTTCGCCGAGGTACTCGCCGCCGCCGGTACCATCCCGCTCCCGCCCTACCTCGGCCGCCCCGCCGAGGCGGACGACAGCGAGCGGTACCAGACCGTGTTCGCCAAGACCGAGGGCTCGGTGGCCGCGCCGACGGCCGGGCTTCACTTCACGCCGGAGGTCATGGCCGCTTTGGAAAAGCGTAAGGTGGAATGGGCGGAGGTCACCCTCCACGTCGGGGCCGGCACCTTTAAACCCGTGGACGCCCCCACGCTGGGCGGACACACGATGCACCGGGAGTTTTTCACCGTGAGCACGGCGTTCGTCGTGCGGCTGCGGGATCAGCTGGCGGCTAAGAAGCCGATCGTCAGTGTCGGCACCACCAGTCTGCGCTGCCTCGAAAGTTTGTTCTACATCGGTGCCTTCGTTCATCTCGGCGGTATCCTCTACGCCGACAAAGCAGCCCATGTCGACCAGTGGGCGGCTGAAGACAAAGCCATGCGCAAGGTCAAGCCGCTGCAGGCCATGTCCGCGCTCTGCAACGAACTGGAATGGATCGGCGTCGACGAGCTCTCCGGCTATACCGAGTTGCTACTCACGCCCCACGCGAAGATCAAAATGGCCAAAGGGCTGATCACCAACTTCCACCAGCCCCGCTCTACCCTGCTGTTGCTGGTGGCCGCCATGGTCGGCGACGACTGGCGCGGGATTTACGATTATGCGCTGGAAAACGATTTTCGCTTTTTGAGCTATGGGGACAGCTCGTTGCTGTGGCGGAAGTGAGTCTTTTGGTCTGTTGGTGTATTGGTCTGTTGGTCTGTTGGTCTGTTGGTCTGTTGGAAGTTAAATCAATATTGAGAGAACCATCTGTTTGCGGTGGGGAAGTGCGCTTAGGTTTTGAGTTTTTAACAACGGAAAGGCGAAAGAAAAATGACTTTCCAAGCTCCGTTCACGGCACCCGCGTTCCCGCCCAAAACGGACTTTTCGAAAAGTACGAAATGGCCTATTAATCAGCTACTTACGCAAGAACACCAACCGCCGCTCCTCCCCCTCCGAAAGCATCCGAATCTCCAGGCTATCCATCGTCATTTTCTCCACCGCCACCACGCGATCGAGCGGTGGCGTGGCGGTAGTATCTCTTGCGTACAGGAAGCCGTTCTCGTATCGCCAGGTGCCCGCCTCGCGGTAGCGCAACGTGGATCGGAAAGTGTAACGGTTATTGGGTTGGAACAAGAAGCCCACCTCCGCGGGGTCGAGCTTCAGGCTGTCGGATCCCTGCACCACGCGACTCGCCTGCCACTCTCCGAGTAGCAAAAGATCCTCGCGCTCACCACAGGCGAACAGCAGAAAAAGAGACAGCGTCAGTAATGAATGTCTCAACTCGCGACGATTGGGTTGAAGAAGGCTTCGATGGCCAGGAAAACCAGGGCTCCGGCCGCGAAACCGATGAACGCCAGCCAACCGATTTTCTTAAGGTACCAGATGAAATCGATCCGCTCCATGCCCATGGCGGCGACACCCGCCGCGGAACCGATGATGAGCATCGAGCCCCCCGTACCGGCCGAGTAAGCGATGAAGTGCCAGAGCTTACTGTCTTCGGGGAAGTTAGCGATGTCGTACATACCCATTGAGGCGGCTACGAGCGGCACGTTGTCGATGATGGCGGAAAGGAAGCCGAGGACGATGATGACGATGTCCTGATTCGGGATTACGGCGCGAAGCTGATCGGCCACGGCGCGAAGGGCACCGACCTCACCAACGGCGACGGTTTCCAGGGCCGCGACGGCCATCAGGATACCGAGGAAGAAAAGGATGGACGACATCTCGATTCGGCTCAGGGCCTTGTGGGCCGAGTAAGCGGCCTTGCGCTCGTCGTCGAAATTCTCTTCGGGGTGGATGTATTCGGACACCAGCCAAACGACACCGAGGCTCAGCATCATGCCGATGTAGGGCGGCAGGTGCGTGATGGTCTTGAAGATCGGCACGAAAACGATCATGCCCAGGCCGAGAAACAGCATGGTTTTGCTGGAGAGCAGCCGCTCGGTAGACTCGGTGACGCCCTCTTCGCTTTCCAGCTCGGGGGTAATCATATTACCTTGAAAAGGCTTGAGAAAGCTGGCGATCAGGAAGGGAACGATGAAACAAACGAGGGACGGCAGGATGAGGTATTCCATCAGACCAGCCGTGGTGACCCGCTTGCCGATCCAGAGCATGGTGGTCGTAACGTCACCGATGGGCGACCAGGCACCGCCCGCGTTAGCGGCGATGACGATAAGGGCGACGTACCAGAGGCGTTGCTCGCGGTCCGGTACCAGCTTGCGCAGCAGCGTAACGAGAACGATGGTGGCCGTCAGGTTGTCGATGATAGCGGAGAGGATGAAGCCGAGGATGCCGACGATCCAGAGTAGTTTCTTCTTGGAGCGGGTACTGATCCATCCCTTGATGATGTCAAAGCCCCGGTGCAAATCAACGATTTCCACGATGGTCATGGCGCCGATGAGGAAGATGAGAATCTCCGCCGTCTTCCCTAAATGGTGGAGCAGCGTGCCGGAGAAACCGTGTTCGGCGTCGTGGTGCGCGCTGTCCGCCGCCGCGCCGGTCAGCCCTTCAACGCCGTGACCGCCGAGGGAGAACAACTCGCCGTAAGAATCAACTACGTCGAGCGCGCCGGAATTAAAACCGAGACTCAGTAAAGCCCAGCAAATGGCTCCCATCAGCAAGGCGGGTACCGTTTTATCGAGTCGAAGGGGGTGCTCGAAAACGATAACGACGTATCCGATGACGAAACAGGCGATTACTGCTGATAACATAAGTGTGGGTCTTCGTAGATATGCTGGGCCAAAATGAGCGGGGGCGGCAAAATAGCACAAGGCGGGCGAACGAAAAAATTCGCGGTGCCATGGCTGCTTGTTTTAAGGGGTTGTGGGGGGGAATGTTCGGTGGGGGAAGCTTTTTGTATTGCGTCAACTCCACTCCTTTTCTAAGTCCGTAACGAGTGCGCTCCGCGCACGAGCATAATTAATTGTATTATTGTTGTAAAATAATCATATTTACAACATCAAAACATGCCTAACAATCGTCCCCTCACCTCCTCCCCCATCCACCTTAGTTACCGCCTGTTTGGTAGTTTGCCCTCGTCGCTGGTCCACAAACTGGAAACAGAACTAGAAGATGACATGATTGACTTGCATGCCCGCAGAAGTTTACCTAGTCGTCATCCCACATTTCTACCTCAACACGACTTCATCGAGCAACGACGAATAATTCAAATAAAGTCTTACTTAAAAGCAGATCGCTATCTGGATATGCGAAAGGATGGCCCCTGTTTTTTGAAGGGAGCCGCCGCAAAGCGCGTAATCATTGAATCATGGCAGAACATCGCGGAACAGTATGGTCTCATTTTGTATATAGTCTGTGTCATGTCTAACCACGTTCACGTTGTAGTCGCGGCAGATGATGGCGAAGCACAAATTGACCTGAAGCTGCTTATGACACGACACAAACATTTTACCGCCGTCAAGCTTAACCAGCTGCAAAATTGCAAAGGCAGAAAGGTGTGGTCAAAAAACAAATACGATACTGAAATCAGACCGGGGCAATTTGCCAGTACAGTCTGGTACGTGCTGAAAAACCCGCTTAAAGCAGGATTGTGTAGTCGAGAAAACGTTCTTGACTGGGTCGGGACGTGGTGGAATCCAATTCTTGAGCAGGAGTATATTCGACCTTATCGGATGACGGCATAAAGCTCGCGCGCGGAGCGCACTCGTTACGAAATACAAAGACCGGGTTTGCACATAAACTCCAATCACTCCCCCAGCAAATCCGGCCGCCGTTCTTCCGTCCGCGCCAGCGCCTGCTCCTCCCGCCACTTCTCGATGTTCGCCGTATGGCCGCTCAGCAAGATGGGCGGCACTTCCCGGCCCCGCCACTCCGCCGGGCGGGTGTAGACGGGCGGGGCGAGCAGATCGTCCTGGAAGCTGTCGGTGAGCGCGCTGGTTTCGTCGTTGAGCACGCCGGGCAGCAGCCGGCCGATGGAATCGACCAGGACGGCCGCCGCCAGCTCGCCGCCGGAAAGGACGTAATCGCCGATGCTGATCTCCAGCGTAACGTATTCATCCCGGATGCGCTGGTCGATGCCTTTATAGTGGCCGCAGATCAGCAGCAGGTTCTTGCCCATGCTGAGGCGGTTGGCGCGGCGCTGGGCGTACGGCTCGCCGTCGGGCGTCAGGTAGATGATCTCGTCGTAGGTGCGTTCGGCTTTGAGCTTGTCGATGAGTTCGGCCAGGGGTTCGCAGCGCATCACCATGCCCGCGCCGCCGCCGAACTGGTAGTCGTCCACCTGCCGGTGTTTGCCCATGCCGTAGGCGCGCAGGTCGTGAAGGTCGACGGTGAGCAGCCCCTTGTCCTTCGCGCGCTGCATGATGCTGTGGCTAAGGGGGGAGGCGAGCAGCTCGGGAAGGAGGGTGATGATGTCGAAGTGCAAAGTGGCTGGTATTTTGGTCTATTGGTCTATTGGTCTATTGGTCTATTGGCCTATTGGTCTATTGGCTGGTCTATTGGTCTATTGGTCTATTGGTCTATTGGCCTATTGGTCTATTGGCTGGTCTATTGGTCTATTGATGCTGCCGCGCGTTGGAGGCGTGACGGACAAAATGGTAGCACCTTCAACGACGGCACTACATTACTACCCGACTACAAAACTACACTACTATAGCTTTCTCACTCCCGCCCGGTACCTCACCCAAACGTTGTAGAGCAACCGCAGCGGCATCATGAGCGACGCCGTGATCGCCCAGACGCCGAAGAAGCGATACTCGGCGCGCAGATAGCTGTTCATGATGTTACCGACATCTTTGGGCAAGTGCTTGACGAAAACGTCCGGCCCCTGCTCGTCAAAGTAGATGATGAATTCGTTGAAGTACTGCACCATGGCAAAGATGAGCGGCAGCAGCAAAATGCTCAGAATGGCCTGGGTCAGCAGCCGGTCGCGAAGCCAGGAGATGCGCAGGAAGAACAGGTACCGCGTCAGCGTGATGGCGACAACGACGTAGACGAAATTGGGCGCGAAAAACAGGAAGTCGGGAATCTTCGAATAGATCGGCAGCAGCACCAGCCCCGCCAGCACGAGGGTGAAGGCCCACCAGATGAACTCGTAGAGGATGGGTGTGGATTTGGGGGCGGAGGCGTTGTTCATTTGGCGGAGGGGGGGAAAGAGGATTTACGGAGGGCAAAAATACCGCTTTTATCTTTCCCATAAATCCGATTGCCGCTTGTCAATCTTACGCGGCCGAGGGGTTAGGATGATTAGGATTCAACAGGATTGGAAAAACTTCACACGCGATACCTCCGCTTTGTTTTTCTTAAATTTTTCCCCATTCGAATAATCCTAACCTCCTGGCCACCACCTTATCTTACGCCCCCAGCCAACCCCCAACGCCATGACGTTTTACCACCGCCTGCTCCTCCCCCTCCTGCTCCTGACCTTCCTCTGCACCCGCGTCCCCGCCCAAAAAGCAATCACCGTTGCGGACATGCAAACCTGGAACCAGGTCGACGACGAGCAGATCAGCCCCGACGGCCAAACCATTCTTTATACGCTGACCAAAGACGTGGGCGACCCGATCGCCGTGGTCTATGACGCGCGCTCTGGTACCGAACGCCGTTTCCCCCGCCTGCACGACGCGAAACTGAGCTTCGACGGCCGCCACCTCATCGGGCTGCTCAAGCCGGGGATGGACTCCATCAAGGCCGTAAAACTCACCGATAAAAAGAAAGCCGAGGACAAACTGAAAGAAATGGACAGCCTGCTCGTCTGGACCGTCGGCCGGCCCGAACCCCGCATCATTCCCAACGTCTACGCCTGGAAAACCGGCGAACGTTGGAGCGGCCGCTACGCCTACACCACCGCCTCCACCCTGCCCGACAGCCTGCAAAAAGACCTCGCCGAAGACAGCCACCGGCTGCTGGTGCGCAACTTCGAAAACCAGGACAGCTTCTACCTCGAAGGCGTTAAATCGTTCGAACTGGCCCGCGACGCGCCCGTCGTCATCGCCCACCAAACGGCGAAGGACAGTAGCTGGGAGGCGGGCGTACTGCGGCTGTCCCCCGACGAACTGTTCTGGGAAACGCTCAGCCAAAACGCCGGTGATTACGGCAACCTTACCGTCAGCCACGACGGCACCCAGGTCGCCTTCCTGGCCGCCGATGAAGGCGCGAAAGACCCGCAAAAACCCTTCGACCTCTACTACTGGTCTACCGGCGAACGGACCGCCGAACGCATCAGCGACGGCGCAAGCGAATGGATGCCGCGCGGCTACCGCATTGCCGATGACCGCCGGCCCGCGTTCAACGAAAGCGGCGAATACCTCTTCTTCGGCACCACCCCTTCCCGGCCCCGCCGCGACACCACGCTACTCGACGAGGAGATTGCCGACGTGGAGATATGGACCACCGAAGACGCGCGGATGTACACCGAGGAAAACGTCCGCCTCAAGGACGAGGAGAAGCGCACCTTCCTCGCCGTCTACCGCACGACGACCGACAACTTCCTGCAAATCGGTACCCCCGACCGCCCGTACGACTACCAGGCCAACGACCTCGCCGGCCACTACGCGATGGTCTATGACGACCGCCCGTACAGCAAGGCGACCATGTGGGAAGGCGGCAGCAGCCCACGCAACACCACCGTCGTCGACCTGCGCACGGGCAAGCGCACGCCCATGCTCGACGGGGAGGTCACCCCCGCCCGCTGGCTCGACGGCGGTAAATTTCTCGTCTGGTATAACCCCACCGACACGACCTGGAACAGCTTCGACCCCGCCACCGCCGCCCACCACGTACTGACCACCAACGCCACCGGCGTGTTCTACGACGAGCGCAACGACCGCCCCATGCATCCCCGCGCCTACGGCTACGCCGGCACGCTGGTCGGCGGCCGTGAGTTCCTGGTCAACACCCGCCGCGGCATCTACCGCCTCGATGCGAAGGGGGAACGGGCCGCCCGCCTGGCTACCCCCGCGGAAGACGACCGCTACCGTTACCGCCTGATCGACACCGACCCCATCGGCCGCTTCCATGACCTGACCAAGCGACAACTCGTTTCCATCTTCGACGAGCGGACCTACCAGGGCGGCTACGGCTGGCTGACGCCCGGTAGCGTAGACGTCCTCCGCCTCGAACCCAAGTCTTACGGTAGCTTCCTCAAGGCCCGCGACGCCGACGCCTGGCTCTACACCCGCGCCGATTTCCGCGAATTTCCCGATCTGCGCCTCACCAAAGACCCGGCCGGCGAAGGTGAAAAAATCTCTACCGCCAACCCACAACAGTCCGACTTCAGCTGGGGCACCGCCGAAGAATATTCCTGGACCGATCTCCAGGGGCGAACCCTGCGCGGCTTGCTCATCAAGCCCGACGACTTCGACCCCAATAAAAAATACCCGCTCCTCGTCAACTTCTACGAGCGCAGCAGCGAACGCCTTTACCGTCACCGTACGCCCACGCCCGGCCGCAGCAGCATCAACTACGCCCACTACGTCAGCAAGGGCTACGTCATCTTCAACCCCGACGTCCATTACCGCATCGGCTACCCCGGCGAGAGCGCGTACGACTGCGTGATGAGCGGCGTCACCAGCCTGCTCTCCCACGGCTTCATCGACAAAAAACGCATCGGCATGCAGGGCCACAGCTGGGGCGGTTACCAGGCCGCTTATCTGGTCACTAAGACCGATCTGTTCGCCGCCGTGGAGGCCGGCGCGCCGGTGGTCAATATGTTTTCGGCCTACGGCGGTATTCGTTGGGGCAGCGGCCGCAGCCGGCAGTTCCAGTACGAGCAAACACAGAGCCGCATCGGCGGAACGCCCTGGAGCCACTTCCAGCGCTACTACGAAAACAGCCCCCTCTTCACCACCGACAAGATCAACACGCCGCTCCTCATCCTCCACAACGACAACGACGGCGCGGTGCCGTGGGAGCAGGGCATCGAGTGGTTCACGGCCCTGCGCCGGCTCGGCAAACCCGCCTGGCTCCTCAACTACCGGGGCGAACCGCACTGGCCCCTCAAGACCGCCAACCGCGCCGACTTCCAGACACGCATGGCGCAGTTTTTCGATCATTACCTGATGGACGGGGAACTGCCTAAATGGATGAGTGATGGGGTGGCGCCCGTTTCGAGAGGCAAAATGATCCGCCCCTGATGGTAAGACTGCTTGACTACCCGACTGCTTGACTCCTGACTAATAAGGGCGGGGCCGCAGGTGCAAAGCAAGGTTTTCAGGGGCGTTGGTAATGCTTATCACCGAAAGTGCGTCAACCACTTGCGTCGTATCTTACCCCCATGAAGTACCCCGTTGGTATCCAAGACTTCCGTGTAATTCGCGAAGGTGATTACGTCTACGTTGATAAGACGGAGCAAATTTTCAACGTGGTAGACGGCGGTAAGTACTTCTTTCTCTCCCGCCCCCGCCGCTTCGGTAAGTCGTTGACGCTCTCAACGATGAATGAGTTGTACAGCGGCAGCCGGGAACTCTTCTCCGGCCTCTGGATCGAAGATAAGTGGGATTGGGAAGCCAATGTCCGGCCCATCATCTGGCTCAAGTTCGCTTCCATGGACCACGCCACGCTGGGCCTGGAACGCGCCCTGTGGCGGATCATAAAAATTTACGGAGACGAAATGGGCGTTCCCCTGGCGGGTGAGTCTCTCCCCCTCGATTTCGACACCCTGATCAAGGGCATGGCGAAACGGCACGGCAGGGTCGTCCTGCTCGTAGACGAATACGACAAGCCTATCATCGACCACCTCGGCGACACCGAGCCGGCCGAAGCCAACCGCCAGTTGCTCAAGCGGTTTTATGCCGTTTTGAAAGACAACGACCCGAACCTGGAGCTGGTCTTCATCACCGGCGTGGCGGCCTTCAGTAAGGTGAGCCTGTTCTCGGATTTGAATAACATTGCAAATATTTCCCTTTCCCACGAAGGGCGCACGCTCGTCGGCATCACCCAGGCCGAACTGGACGATGTCTTCGGGGAACGGCTAAAACTCGTTGACCGGGAAAAGGTCCGCCAATGGTACAACGGCTATTCCTGGGGCGGTCCGGAAAAGGTCTATAATCCCTTCTCGATCTTACGCTTCCTCAAGCACTTTGAGTATCAGAACTATTGGTTCGAAACCGGTTCCCCCTCCTTCCTCGTGGAGGAGATGCGCAAGCAACGATATTACGACATCGGCCGCATCACCGTCGGCCTGGAGCAGCTCATTACTTTCCGGCTCGATCAGCTCGACCCCATCGCCGTGCTTTTCCAAACCGGCTACCTCACCATCGTGGAAAGCGAACCCGGTGCCTACGTTCTCGATTACCCCAACCGCGAGGTGCGCGAATCCCTCCACCGCTTCCTCCTCAACGTCTACCTCGACTACCCGCTCTTCCACCCCGCGCCGAAGGTGCTCGATCTTCGCAACGCCCTTCGCCAAAAAGACCTCGACGCCGTCTTCCGCATCATCAATTCCCTCTTCGCCGATCTCCCCTACGATTTCTGGCACCGCGACGATGAGCATTTCTTCCACGCGCTGATCCACCTGACGTTCAGCCTGCTGGGCGTCTACATCCGCTCCGAAGTCCACTCCGCCCACGGCCGCTGCGACGCCCTCGTGGAAACCGACGATTACGTCTACGCCTTCGAGTTCAAGCGCGACCGCCCGGCGGCGGAAGCATTGGCGCAGATTCGGGAGCGGGGATATTTGGCGGGGTTCGCGGGCGATGAGCGGGAGGTGATGGGGGTGGGGGTTTCGTTTGATTCGGAGGCTAAGCAGGTGGCGAACTGGGAGGTGGAATGATTTCTACTCCAGAAATAGTACGTCACCGGTAAAGGACTGCCCCACCAGCCCCAAACTATACTTCCCCTCCCGCAGCCCCGCATAGCTGATTACCACCGGAATCACCTGCTGCTTCGTCTTCGTGTACCGCTTAAACCGCTCGATCCGCTGACGCAGTAACTCCGCCTGCCCCGCCGTCATCGCCCACTCCTCGGCGTAAAACTTGATCTCGAACAGGTTAATCACCTTATCCGCCCGTTCCAGCAGCATATCGACCTGAACGCCGGGCTCGTCGTTCTTTGCCGTTTTCTGATAGGAATAGGTATTGGTGTACACACCGCTGATGCCCAACGCCTTTTTGATCGCCGGAACGTGCTGCATACAGACCCCTTCAAACGCATAGCCGCCCCAAATTTTATAGCTGTGCTGCCGGCTGATTTGCATCCACGTACCCTCGCCTGATTTGTTGTTTCGCTCAATAAAACGCAGGTAGAAGTGCGTATACTCGTCAATCAGTCGGTAAACCTTGCCGTGCTTCTTCTTCCCGAACGGCTCGTAGGCCATAATGAAATCGGACTGCTCCAGTTCTTCCAGCACCCGACTGGCGACACCGCCGTTTGCGACAGAGGAGTTGGTGATGATTTCCGTACGGCTCAAACCGCGCGGATGTTCCGCCAGGGTCCGCACCACTTCGATGTGATTGCGTGCGTCGTCAAACAATGACGGATATAGCCGCGAGAACTCCTCCCGCAGCAAGCCCGTCTGCGAAAAGCACAAACGGTCGATGTTTTCCGCCGCGCTTCGTCCGGCCTTAATATCCTCCAGGTACAGTGGAATCCCACCGATCGCCATGTACAACTGCAAAATCTGGTAGCGGGTGAAGTTAACGTGGCGCGCCCGCAAAAACGCCTCCGTCTCCGTCAACGTAAACGGCTTTAGATGCAAGTACCGCGTCACCCGGTTGTGTAGTCCGCCCTTATCATTGATCACCTTGTTGATGATCCAGGACGACACCGACCCGCACAACACGATGACAATAGGCTGGCGCGCACCCCAGTCGTTCCAGAAGTGGGCGAGGTAATCCAGGAACTCGCCCTCCGGCGTAGCGAGCCAGGATAGTTCGTCAAAGAACAACACCGCTTTTTTTTCCGGGTCAAGTAAGGGCTCCAGCACCAGCCGCAACTGAAAAAATGCGTCCAGCCAGTCTTTTACCTCGGGGATTTGTTTCCCCGCGAGCAGCGACAACTTGTTCGTAAACGTACGCAGCTGCCGCTCCGCCGGCGCGTGGCGGACACCGGTTTGCTGCAATACGATGTGTTCACCCAGCACCTCGTTGACCAGAAAGGTCTTACCCACCCGGCGACGGCCGATAACGGCAACCATTTCCCCCTTGTCGGAGGTTAGGGCGGAACGGAGGGCGGTGGTTTCGGGGTGGCGGCCGATTAGCATTTTTGGTGATATTTTGCCAAAGATACATTGGTTACGACATTTTGGCTAAAATTCACCAAATAATCATTCTGCCATTCAACTTTCTACCTGTGAAGATTAAATAGTGCTTTTTTTCCATGCAGCACCTGATAGCACATCCTATTGACTTATGCTGAGTGTTGCTTCGATTATGTCTCAACTCCATGTATTTTGAATCACGGATTTGAACGAATTACGCGGATGAACACGGATTATGACCGGTTAAAGTTCGTGTTAAGGAATTTCTCATAATGTGATTTTAGGCTGATGTCATTACGTTTTATTGCTATCTTCATCCGCGATAGGTAGTGATTATCAGACTTTAGAAGTTGAGGTGCCTAAATTGAGAACCACTGCTGGGGATACGGATATTCCTGACTAAAATTCTATGAAACTGAAATACAATTTAAGCGCCTGGACACGTAAAATCACTCTACACCAGAATCTATTTAATACAAAGCCCCGGCAAAAACAAAGTCATTAACGAAAATTATTTTAATGTTATAGCAGCAAATAACTACCATTTTCAAGACGCCATACTTCTGGACAGAAAAACGGTTATAAGTAGTGTTTACTCGATCAATTTAATTCAAAAAAACTACGAAACCTACAAATCTGCCTACTTAGCACAAATATCTCTGAAAGACAATTCATATTTATTAATTAAAGAAGTCACCGGAAAAACAATGCTAGGAATTAACAGACATGACAAAGTAACAATCGATCTCATGAAAGGGCCTATGTCACATCCGACCCTGCTATCGTTAATTCATAAAGAATTACCCACAACAAATTAATCCATTTATTTTTCAATAAAAAAAACGCCCCACCAACCAAAGTCAGCGGAGCGTTTTCCTAATCTATAAAGGCCACGGGCCGGAGAAACTTACTCCCCCATCTCCACCTCACCGGAAGTCTCCGCACTAACCGCACTAGCTTCCTCAGCAGCCCGCGCGGCGGCCTCCTCTTCAGCGAACGCGGCCTGACGCGCTTCCCACGCATCCTGCGCTTCCTGCGTCGTCACGAACAGGCGATCGTACTTCCGCATACCCGTACCGGCCGGGATGCGCTTACCGACAATCACGTTCTCCTTCAGGCCTTCCAGGTAATCCTGCTTGGCCGCGATGGCGGCGGTAGACAGTACTTTGGTCGTTTCCTGGAAGGATGCGGCGGAAATCCAGCTCGGCGTACCGAGGGAAGACTTCGTAATACCCTGCAGCAGCGGGAAGCTGGTCGCGGCCTGCGCGTCGCGGAAGGTCATGATCTTCATGTCTTCCCGCTTCAGGCGGCTGTTCTCCTCGCGCACTTCGCGCATCGTAACGATGCGGCCGGGGCGGAAGGTCTCGCTGTCGCCGGATTCGGTGATGACCTTCTTGTCGAAGATCCAGTCGTTCTGCTTGAAGAACTCGTAGCGCTCGACGGCCTCCCCTTCCAGGAAGGTGGTGTCGCCCTGATCCACGATCTGCACGCGGCGCATCATCTGGCGGACGATGCTTTCGATGTGCTTGTTGTTGATCGTGATACCCTGCGAACGGTAGACTTCCTGTACGCCGTTGACCAGGTAGGTCTGTACGGCGAAGGGGCCTTTGATGTTCAGGATGTCGCGCGGCGCGATGGCACCGTCGGAGAGCGGCATGCCGGCCCGAACGAAATCCTGGTCCTGCACGAGGATGTGCTTGCTCAGGTTGATCAGGTACTTGCGCTTCTGGCCGTCTTTCGCCTGTACGATCAGCTCGCGATTACCGCGCTTGATCTTCTTGGAGAAGGTGACGATACCGTCGATCTCAGAAACCACGGCCGGGTTGCTCGGGTTACGGGCTTCGAAAAGCTCGGTTACCCGCGGCAGACCACCCGTAATATCGGCGATCTTACCACCCTTACGCGGCAGCTTCACGATCTGCTGGCCGATCTTGGTGGCCGCGCCATCCTCGATGGAGATGTAGGCACCTACGGGCAGGTTGTACTGGCGCAGTTCCGCGCCGTCTTTGTCGACGATGGTGATGGTCGGGATCTTCTTCCGGTCCCGCGTTTCGATCACGACCTTCTCCTCGAAGCCGGTCTGGTCGTCCCGCTCGGTGCGGAAGGTCACGCCTTCGTCGATGTCGGAGAAGCGGGCGATACCCTCGAATTCCGAAACGATGACGGCGTTGTAGGGGTCCCACTCGACGATGGGCTCGCCCTTCTTGATGAGTTGGCCTTCCTTAACGAACAGCGTACCGCCGTATGGAATGTGCTGGGAGGTGAACACCTTACCGGTTTCGGCATCCACGATCCGGACTTCACCGGAACGGGACAAAACGATGTTCTTCTTGTCGCCCATGTCATCCTCGGCTTCCACCGTACGGATGTCCTCAAAGACGATCTTGCCGTTGAACTTGGAGGTCAGTTCGCTTTCGGCCCGCGTTACCGAGGCCGTACCACCTACGTGGAACGTACGCAGCGTCAGCTGGGTCCCCGGCTCACCGATCGACTGGGCGGCGATGATACCGACGGCGTCACCGATCTCCGTCATGCGACCGGTCGCGAGGTTCTTACCGTAGCAACGGCGACAAACGCCCCGCTCTACCTCACACGTGAGGACGGAGCGGATGGTCACCTGTTCGATGCCTTCCTGCTCGATGTAGCGGGCGTTCTTGGCGTCGATGTACTGGTCACCCTCCACGATCATCTCGCCGGTAACGGGGTGAACGATGTCATCCTGGGCGAAGCGGCCGGCGATGCGGCTTTCGAGGCTCTCGATCACCTTGTCGTTCTCCTTCAGGGCACTGGTGTCGATACCGCGGAGGGTACCACAGTCGTCCTTCATGACGACTACGTCCTGGCTCACGTCCACCAGACGGCGGGTGAGGTAACCGGCATCGGCCGTTTTCAGGGCCGTATCGGCCAGTCCCTTACGGGCACCGTGCGTAGAGATGAAGTATTCGAGTACGGACAGACCGTCGACGAAGTTGGAAAGGATCGGGTTTTCGATAACGGCGGGGCCGGCATCGTTGGATTTCTTCGGCTTGGCCATCAGACCACGAAGACCACAAAGCTGCTTGATCTGCTGCGTGGAACCACGGGCACCGGAGTG
>ENA-ORXT01000982-ORXT01000982.1-marine-metagenome-genome-assembly--contig:-NODE-982-length-40786-cov-59.532560_pt1 | contig 40786 bp, 28 predicted proteins | sample MGYA00237868_ERZ511482 | MGnify/ENA metagenome assembly ERZ511482 | reverse complement strand
TCGTGCGTAAAAGAAATCCGCTGGCTTTTCTGTACATTGACTTCTTTGGCTTCGGCGGCCATGATATTTTGGGTTTGGCCATTGACCACTACCTGTGCTGAAATGGGTTCTTTTAGGTTGATCGGGGTAGCTTTTTCATCCGTAATGACCAGATAAACCGGGCGTACTCCCTGATATTCCTGTGGTACCGATGTTAGATCAAAACTAACCTTAACGCGTCTGGCACGACGAGATTTAGATGTAACTTTTTTACTATTTTTCTTTAAAAATTCTACATTAAAAGCAGAAGCCTTAAAGTTGGCGAGGGTTAGTCGATCCAATTCGCCTTCCATCGAACGGTTGAGGTTGGCCAAAGCCAGATTATCTTCACGAGCTTTGCCCAGATTTTTGGTTAACCCAACCGTTGTATTGCGGAGTGAATCATTTTCGGAACGCAAGGAAAAGATAGAAGATTCCAATGCGGATTTTGAAGCGAGTAGATCCTGAATTTGGTTTCGCAAGCTGTTTATTTCACCTTTGTTATCGGTCTGCTCTGTAGCGAGTGCATTGCTGATAGACTTGATTCTTTGATCACGGCGGCGTACTCTGGCCTTTTCGCTGGTTAGTGATTTCTGTAAAGACTCATTTTCTACCGCCAGCGAATTATAAGCAGCATCCAGACTATCTACTTCTGCTTCTAATTCCAATTTGAGCATTTCGATGGAGCCTAGTTCAGAAGCTAAATCCGCTTTTTCTGACATAAGTTGTTCTTTCTCCGTTTTTAGTCCGTATCCCCAAAAGGCAGTACCCAGGAGAAAGAGAAATAAGAGCGCAGCGAGAATTCCGAGAATAGTTCTGGTCTTCATAATTTTTTATTGAAAATTTTAGCGTAGGACAACATTGAAAATGTTGTTTAATTTTAAAGTACAAATTTAGCAAAATAAACAGACAACGGTCCGCGGTAGAAAGAATGTCAAACTTTTATTGCCAAACAAACATTTATATCTGCTAAAACGTATTAGAAAGTCTTTCGTAACGATCAGATTTTCCTATTATATTCAGGAGGCTGTACAATCAAGTGTGTCATTTGGCATCCCGCGCCTTGTATTCCTAAAGGAAAGCCTCCGCGCTGACACACTTTATGGGACAGTCCCTATTGAGCGAACCTTATTGATTTTGCAGTTTCTTACTTTAAATATCTTTATGAAAATATTTACCACCAGTTTGACTACCTTATTAAATACACTGTATAATCTATTCAAAATATCAAGTAACTTGATTCATAGCGTATCTAGTGCTTTGCTCCTTTTATTTATTACCGGAATAATATTACAATCTTGCAATACTACGAAGCTGCCTTATTATGACAAAAAAGTAGAAGACTGGGAGGTCAATTCTCTACCGTTAGAAAAGCCGGAGCATACGTTCTTTCTCGTCGGTAACGTAGGCAATAAAAAACTGACCGAAAAAATGCCTCCCGCTTTATCGCTTTTAAAACAAGATTTAGATAACGCCACGGATGCTAGTTCTTTGGTGTTTTTAGGTAATAATATTGCACCGAAAGGATTGCCCGCTAAAGATGATCCCAAGCGACCGCGTCGGGAAGCACAGCTTCAAAAAATATTTAGTCTCTTTGATAAGTATAAGGGAAAAACTTTTTTTGCACCAGGTAGAAAAGATTGGGCAAATGGTCATAGCAAAGGCTTAGAGGCCATTCAACGACAGGAAAAATTTATCGAGGCTTATTTTAATAATAAATTTCCAGACGAAAAAATGGATCATTTTTTACCGGATGATGGTTGTAGTGGACCCGAAAAAGAAGAGATCAGTAAAGATATTGTTATGATTTTTGTCGACAGTCAGTGGTGGATAGAAAATGCACCCAATGCAAAGCAGACAAATCAGGATTGTAAGAATATCTCTCGCCTCGCTTACCTCGTTCAGTTAAAAGAACAAATTAACAAACACCGCAACGATCATGTATTGATCATCATGCACCATCCACTCTATAGTCGGGGTATACGGGGTGGACATTATCCATTAAAAAATCATCTTTTGCCTTTCCCGGGATTGGGCTCACTGAATTTAATTCGACGTAATTTATTTGGAAATAAACAAGACATCAACCATCCGGATTTTCTCCTTTTAAAAAGAGAGATTGAAGCGATGCTACTGGAATATGAAGATATGGTTTTTGTTTCGGCACACGAAAACAATCTTCAATATTTTCAACAAAATAAAATCAACCACCATTTTATTATCAGTGGCGGTGGAAATCAAAAAACAGATTACGCGACCTCCGGACGACCCAACCGCAACGGCGTAGAAGCGCACTTTGTCCACGCGTCGACGGGCTACGCCAAAATCTACGTTTATGAAAATGGTAGTATGTGGCTGGAATTTATCAAACCAGACAAAAGCGGAAAAGGTAAAATTGTTTGTTTTAGAAAAAAACTCAAGCGAAGTAAGAACCCTCCTGCTATTGATTTAAACTCAAGTGAAGCTTACTTGTCCATCGAAAAAGACTCGGTGGCATGGGTTGCCGCTTCGGAATATAAATCTGGGTCGCTAAGAGAAATATTTGGGGGCACCCAATACCGGGACGCATGGGGTGCGACGGTCAAAGCGCCGACACTTGATTTGGTTACCGAAAAAGGAGGATTAAAACCTATTCAGTTGGGGGGTGGGAAAGCTTCTAAAACGATCCGGCTAGAAAATGAAAAAAAGCAACAGTATGTATTGCGATCGCTCAATAAAAGTGTAGAAAAAACAACACCTGCACATTTTTTAAATACCTGGGTGCAGCGCTATTTTCAGGATCAGGTTTCGGGTTTGCATCCTTACGGAGCATTAGTGGTTCCGGTATTGGCAGAGGCATCGGGAATTTACCATACCAATCCCCAACTCGTTTATGTGCCACGTCAGGCGGCTATGGGGACGTACAACGCCACATTTTCGGATGACCTCTATATTTTTGAGGAACGACCAGCGAAAGATCGTTCGGATATTAAAAGTTTTGGAAATAGCGAGGACATTATTTCCTACCGAAAGCTAATTCCCAAACTAAATAAAAATCCCGATAATCGGGTCGACCAAAAATGGGTCGTAAAATCCAGACTCTTTGACATATTTATTCACGACTGGGATCGGCACGACGATCAGTGGCGCTGGGCAGCTTTTGAACAAGAAGATGGTACGACGCTTTACCGACCGATTCCGCGGGATCGTGATCAGGCATTTTTTGCCAGTCGTGGTTTTATTCCCTGGTTGATGAGTCGTAATTTTGCGAATCGGCAAACAAAAACATTTAAAGCCAACCTTAGGGATGTAGTGGGACAGACCTATAACGGAAAATGGTTTGATCGTTATTTTATGAACGAATTGAGTCGGGAAGATTGGCTGGAAGCCGCAGCTATGCTTCAGAAAAACTTAACGGATGAAGTGATCGAAGCTGCGGTAGCGCAATGGCCTGCATCTATTCGGGAAATAAATGGGACGGAAATAATTACCAAGCTAAAATCGCGTCGCAATGAACTCTTACAGTACGCCGAAAAGTTGTACGAATATCAGGCCAGAACGGTAGACGTAAGGGGAACCAACAAAAGAGATTTATTTGAAGTAAACCGTCGAGAAGATGGAAGTACCGAAGTACGGGTTTTTCATGTTAATAAAAAACGAGAAAAAAAAGCACAGATCTATTATCGGGTTTTTTACCAAAAAGAAACCAAAGAAGTCCGGCTATATGGTCTGGAAAATGACGACGAATTTGTCATTACCGGAAAATCCAGAAAAGGGTCGATTGTACGAGTCATCGGCGGCGAAGGGATGGATCGGGTGGTGGACGAATCGAAGGTAAGTGGGTTTAGAAAAAAGAACTGGATTTATGATCAGCCGGATGGGATGGTGATAGCAGGAGGAAAAGAAACCAAGGATATGACCGAGGATAATCTGACTGTCAATAAATACGATCGACAACTATTTGCGCACAATCGCTATATGCCTTTGCCTTCTTTTGGTAGTAACGTGGATGATGGTTTTTTTGTGGGTTTTGGTTTTAGTTTCTGGCGCTATCGCTTTCGGGAAAAGCCATATGCAAGCAGGCAGACCATTCTTTTTAATCGGGCGACAAAATCCAATTCTTTTAATTTTACTTATAGTGCGGACTTTGTTGATTTTTTTGGGAAGGTAAATTTTTTGCCAACCATATCGGTAGCGCAGCCCGTTTATTTTAACTTCTTTGGATTAGGAAACGAAAATCGTCCACCGCGCGAACGGACCAATTTTAATCAAGTAAGGTTGGAGCGCGTTCGAATAGCGCCCTTGCTGGGAGAGACCTGGCGGAATCAAATTTATCGAATTAATTTCGGTCCTTTTTACGAGCGGGTCCGAACGGTAAAACAGGAGAATCGCGTTTCTTCGCAAAGTAATTTTTTCTCGGAGCAGGACTTTCAGGTACAACATTATGGTGGCCTGAGTTTGACTGGAGAAATCAATACGGTGGTAGCAGGTAAAGAAGGAACCCGGCTTTCTGTTTTTGCCGATTATCGTCGTAATTTTAGTGACGAAGACCATTTTGGATCGGTAGGTGGATCACTGACTACCTACGCGACCCTCAACCGAAAATTTCCGGTAACGTTGGCGCTGCGATTTGGTGGCTCACACCTGATTGGTGGCGACGATGGCCTACGATTCTATAATTATCAAACGTTGGGAAACAATAGCTTTTTACGAGGTTTTAGAAATAACCGCTATTCCGGAGAAACCGCTATTTATGGAAATACAGATTTACGAATTTCTTTGTTTTATTGGAAAAATAAAATCCTGCCATTTGAATTTGGTGTCAACGGCGGTTACGATATCGGACGGGTTTGGCTCAAGGGCGAAAGCTCGGATGAGTGGCACGCAGTGAGTACGGCAGGTGTGTGGTTTTCGCCATTTAGATTGGCGGTGATCAATGCGTATTATAGTTTCACCAATAGCCGGGATGATGATACGTTTACGTTGCGGTTGGGGTATTATTTTTAGGGAGAGGTGTCTGAATAATTCCAAGAAAAGCATATTGTAACTTAGCTTTGAACGAGGTATTAGTGTTTAACATCATTTTTGTAAAAAGAAAGACAATAGTTTATTTAATTATAGAGTTATAACATTAAATACTATTGTTTTTTTTTTTTGAGATTAAAATGTTTAATTTAGGTTTTGTTAAACATGTTAAACGGAATAAATATGAACGAAGCTAAAACACGCCAAGAAATAGCCCATCTATATGGTATCTGTACAAAGACGTTTAAAAAATGGATTGAAAGAGAAAATATAAATCTTCCTCCCGGTTTAATCAGTCCAAAAGATCAAAAAAGAATATTTGAAAAATTAGGTATTCCGATTAATTCCGATTAATTCCCAAAATTTCCAGTTATTGCAACTATTTGCCTATTAGATATAAGTATTACTCAGTAGTTTTGCTTCTGTTGTCTTATTTTAGTTTAGTGTAGTGAAAATTTGTTGATTTCTAATAGCGCTAGAAGAGATTATATAAAATTTGATCGCATTATTTTAGAATCAGGGGAGGATACCGAAACTCCTTAAAAAGAAGTAGGAATTAATCTGAAAAAATATTAAAATGAACAAAATTTTAAATTTTATTGTATTTTCATTACTATTGTCTTTATTTGCATGCAATCAAGAAAATATAGAACCCCCTCAAAATGAAGAAAGTTTAATTAACCTCAACGTAGAGGTATTTTCTTTAGCAGAATATGAGGCAGGAATTGAAAATGTTGCATCTACACGCGGTGGTAAAAAATCTGTTGCTGTAAGTTTGGATGGGCAAGTAGCTGCAATACCTGGTGGACCTAGTACAAACCTCATTATTGTATGCTATGGCGCACCGGCAAGTGATCCTAGTGCTCAATGTATTGGTATAAATGGAACAGATAGCTGTGATGATGTAAATTGTTCAGAAAACTGTTATTGTTACGATTAATCATGAAAAACAAGTATGATTTTTAAAAAATCGACAAATATTTTATGGAGACGAGTAATCGTCTCCATTTTGCTTTTTAGAGTAGCTGTCGTTCCATCTACGGCCCAATCCAACCTCATTCTCAACGGAGATTTTGAATCACTAAATTTATATGATATTGAAGGCTCGTTTAGCATTGATGGAATAGAGATAAAAACCCCTAAAAGAAAAGATGTTTTCCACGCTCGATGGATGATGGGTGATAGCACAGAGCAGACCTACGTAGCATCATCCTACTGGAATTTCAACGACGATTCAACAACTGTCGGTACCACTTTTTATTCCAATACAGGAAGAGCGCATAGCGGTTATGCTTTTGGTAAAATTTTTTCGTTTGGGAGAAGAGATAAAAATACCTTTATAAGTACTCATCTGGTGGGGCGTACCTGCCAGCCCTTGCTTAAAGGTAATTCCTACCAGCTGTCTTTTTGGATAAAACTTGCTCAAAGTAACACTTCAGTAGATCATTTAGATGTTTTCTTTTCAGATAAAATTCATCTAAGAACGGGCAGACAAAAGGTTCGCTTTAAAAAGAAGAGAATTATTCCACTGTCAGATGAGTCACCACTTTATCAAGTAGAAAAATTACCGAGTGATTGTAAAATCTTAATTCCAGAAAGCACCGTGACTGATTATCAGCTGGTAACTTGTGAATACATAGCCCGAGGAGGAGAGACCTATATTTATTTTGGTAATTTGGATTATGAACTACCGGAAACCGTGGTGAAGGTAGTGGCAGCTGATACGGGTAAGAAAAAATTACAAACGCCCTTTTGTTACTATTATATTGATGATGTTATTTTGGTTAGTCAAGATGAAAGTGAAATTTGTATAAATGAAAAAGAAGAGACGATTACTTCTACCGAGATAATGGTAGATACGAGTCTGGTTGAAATTTCCAAGCTAATATCAAAAGAAGAAATTGTGATCGGTGATCAATATTTTACTTCCGGTAGTTACGATTTAAACGAAGCTAACATTTTAGAACTAGAACAGATTTTATCGACTATTGATTATGAGCAGATCAGCGTTATTGAGATTGCCGGACATACAGATGATGTGGGAACGTCAACAGATAACCAAATCCTATCTTTAAAAAGAGCCGAAGCAATTGGAGCCGTCGTACAAAAATATTTTCCAAACACTCGATTGATCGGAATGGGAGAGACCCAACCTAAATATTCGAATGACACCGCCGAAGGTAGACTTAAAAATAGACGGGTAGTACTGGAACTGGTGGATGAAAAATAATCTAAAATTCTACTTCCATTCGTACAAATACCACCCCGCATTTTTATCCGTTCCCTTCCTTAATTGCGTCGCTTTTTCAGTCACAAATTTTAAAATAATTTCATCCTCTCTACCTTTTTCGCTTTTATAATGCGCAAACAACAACCAGATTTTTTGTCCGGATTTCAGGGTAGAAAAATCGGATTGCCAATCTTTATAAAGCGGCTGTTGTTACATAATCTTTCAAGAAGAATGTACTTTGTCCTTCTGAAATTTCATAAGGATCAATAAAGCCACAATACCATCTTTCCCAAGAGGCCATCATAGGCTGGGTAGGATTAAAATTATCATTACCAGAGGTAAGTCCCATTCCAACTATATTAAGGTTAAAATGCTCACCACTTACTAAATTGGAGCCACATAGATGGGGGGAGTCGTACAATCCGTGAGCAAGCTCATGGGGAAATACATTTTTTGAACTACTTCCTTGAGGAATAGCGAATCCATGACGAAATTGTGGATGAGAACTAATAGTTGAGCTATAATACCCTCCTTCTGATCCTTGCCATCCTGGCATTGCTGCTCTTGGTTGATCTGACCAGTTGGAAGAGTAGCGATATATAAATATCACAACGTCAATAATATCGTCGGGTTCTGTACCTAGTACGGAATGATCAAAACTAGGATTGTTTTCACGATTGTCAAACTTTGCAAAATAATCACCACGCTCTTCTGGCGTTGCCGCTCCTAGTCCCCAAATAGTATTCAACATCTCATCTACGACTATATTATTCGTTTGATTCCAGGAGGTCATCTGATTGAATCTACTTTGAGGGATAATTACTTGCCGAGGGACACCATCGGGACCAGAAAAGATAGATCCCACTAGCTTAAACTCACGGTTAGGTTGGGACATTAAATACATCATATTGGAAACGTTCGTACTGGGATTTACTACGTTGGGTTGGAGTATATCCGGGTCAGTAAACATAAATTCATCCATGGTGGTTTCTCCTGTATTGGGGTTGTAGACTACGTAGTCGGGTAGTTCATAATTGACATCATTGCCACCCCAATCATTAATCCAGCCTCCCAGTGGAAGTTGTGGGGGATCTACATTTGGATTTCCTTCAAACCCTTCAAACCCTGCAAAAACGATCAGGCAGTTTAAGGTACCATCAGGAGTGGTTAGTTGTCCATTAATACTTTGATTATCAGCTTCAGTAGAGCCAGGGATTGCTTCTTCGGGAGGAATATGGCAAGTAAAATGATCAGGAGATTGTGCTACACACACACACACGTACACATTCCCAGTAGGAAGGTGGCGAAAAGTTTTAGGTAATTCATGTAAGAAATATTTAAAAAAGTTAAAAAATTATTTCTCTCTCTTATAATTTTTAATGTTTGATAATAGTCTGACTATTGATAATGCCTTGCTTGGTCATTACCTTCACCACATAAAAACCAGTAGGATAATTTTGTAGATTTATCTGATGCATTTGTACAAAAGAAATATTTTCAGTAGTCATGATTTGTCCTTGTGCGTTAATCAGCTGGATTTGTCCAGTAGTGGCTTCTGAAAATTCTATGATTAATTGATCACTTACCGGATTTGGAAAAATATGAAAATTAGGTTTTGAAGGTGTTAAATTTTCTGTACTGGTGGGTTCTCCCAATCCATTTGGATATAGTTTCACCATTTGGATTTTATTGTTAAAAACATTCCCTCCAAGCGTTACAATACCATCCTCCACTTCTACTACACCTGCTACATAGGTATAAGGTAAAGTATTCATAGAATAAGTGCCGCCCCAAATATATTCGCCATCTTTAGAATATTTATAGATATAAGGGAAGCGAAAATCAAGGAAGAAATCATCGTAGACCGATCCATAGAAAATATAATCATCGGAGGTAGTACGGAAAAGACCTTTATAGTCAGGAGAAAGAGAGTTATCAGCCCATGGGAAGAGTTCTTCGTAGTTTAAATCCCAAATAACATTTAGATCATTGTCAAATTTGGTTAGTTTTTCACCAATAGCCACCATTCCTAGAAGCTCGTTGGTCGTGAAAAATTTGGGAGAAAAATCAGCGTCCTGTTCAGTAATAATTTCTCCATTAAGATTATATTTTCTAAAGAAGAGTCCAGTTTTGTGGAAAACGCTTTCGTCGGGTGTTACTAATAGATTAAGTGAGGTTGCATTTTCGAGCGGAGTCTCACCTACTAGATTACCCATATCATCCAATTCACTTAAAAAGGATTGTTGTAAATCTTCACTTCTAAGTCCCCAAATTCTATCATTGACTAACTGAACATTATGGTAGTTTTCGGTTGTTTGAAAAGAAAGACTATCTCCTACTGAACTAGCAATGAATATATAAGAGTTATCTATGGTGTCTTTTCTAGTTCCACCACGTATTAAGTAATTGTCATTATTTAATTGAATGGCCTTACTTGGAAATGCTCCACCACTATTAGTGAAAGGGTTGGGAATGTTAGCCCCAAAATCGTAAGATTTATCCCATTCTAATTCTCCTATTGAATTGTATTTTAACATCGTGTGTTGAAACTTATTAAAGATAGAAGTAGAATCTTGTGTTCTTAGAAGTACTAAAAAACCATTATCATTGGTCTTAATAAAATCGCGAATTACGCCATCGAACCCAAAGGTAGTTTTATACGGCACCTCCGTCGTCCATATTTGAGCGGATAGAAAGGTCGTGGTAAACAAGAAGAGTAAGGAGGTCAAGTATTGTATTTTCATCAGGAGTTGTATTTTTGTTGTGATGAATATAGGGCGAATTTTTTGGATGTCCAAACTATTGTTATAAAAAAATGTAGGTTTTATTTTTTAATCACTGTTTGGCTATTGGGAAGGCCTTCCTTTGTCATTACTTTCACCACGTAAATGCCCGCCGGATAATTTTGTAAATTTATTTGATACATTTGTACAAAAGAAATATTTTCAGTAGTCATGATTTGTCCTTGTGCGTTAATCAGCTGAATTTGTCCAGTGAAGGCTTCCGGAAATTCCACAGTTAATTGATCACTGACCGGATTTGGAAAAATATGAAAATCAGTTTTTGTAAATGCTATCTCTGTGGTGCTGGTGGGGATACCTAAACCATTTGGATATAGTTTTACCATTTGTATTTTTTGGTTAAAAATATTACCTCCGATGGTAACGATTCCATCCTCCACCTCAATTACACCTGCTAGGTAGGTATAGGGCAAGGTATTCATTGAGTAAGTGCCACCCCATATATATTCGCCATCTTTAGAATATTTATAGATATAGGGAAACCTATAATCGAGAAGGAAATCATCATAAACAGATCCAAAAAAAATATAATCATCTGAAATGGTACGAAAAAGGCCCTGATAGTTAGGAGTAAAAATGTCATTAACCCATGGGAAGAGGTCTTCATATTCGATGTCCCAGATGACATTCAGATCCGTATCGAGTTTGGTAAGTTCGTCTCCGAAGGCGGTTACTCCATTCAATTCATTCGTTACAAAAAAATCAGGGCGATTATCGGTTGGAGTTTCAATCAAGACCGCTCCAGTAATATCATTTTTTCTAAATTTACCTCCTGATCTGGTAAAAACAGTCTCATCGGGAGCTACTAAGAAATTAATTGATCTTACATTATCGAGGAGGTTTTCATCTATTAGATTGCCCGTTTCGTCTAGTTCGCTTAGGAATAGTGAGTCTGAATTCTCTATTCTAAGCGACCAGACATGATTGTTGATGTATTGAAATTCTCTATAATTTCCATTGTCTTGTTGATAATATAGACTATCTCCTAATTCATTGGTAACGAATACATAAGGATAACCCGTATTACCTTCAATTAACCCCCCTCTGGCTAAATAATTTCCATTAGCTAGTTGGATTATTTCGCGAGAAAAAGGTCCTGCCACATTACTATTGGGATTTGGAATACTGACCCCAAAATCATAGGATTTATTCCATTCCAGTATTCCTTCACTATTATATTTTATCATGGTGTGTTGACCCTTAATAAATGTGGCTGTTGAATCTTCGGTTTGAAGAAGTACCAAGAAGCCATTATCATTGGTTTTAATAAAATCTTTTATTTCAGTGTTTATACCACAGCAGGTAGAATAGGGGACCTCCGCCGTCCATATCTGCGCGGATAAAAAGGTCGTGGTAAACAAGAAGAGCCAACAGATTAAATACCGTATTTTCATTATGAGTTGTATTTTTGTTATAATGAATATAGGGCGAATTTTTCGGATATCCAAACTATTGTTATAAAATTTTGATTGTTTCAGTTACTAAGAGTCATAGTTCACCGCCACTCGTACAAGTACCACCCACAATTCTTATCCTCTCCTTTTTTTAATTGCGTCGCTTTATTATCAACATATTCTAAAATTATCTCATCCTCCCGCCCTTTCTTACTTTTATAATGTGCAAATAACAACCAGACTTTTTGTCCAGGTTTTAGGATAGAAAAATCCGTTTGCCAATCTTTGTAAAGTGGTCGACCGTAGATGGTTGGCGTACAGTTAGGGTAAGTAGGCAGGTAATATCGTAGCGCGGCGTCCGTGAAGGCGTAGGCGTAGAATTCATCAGTTGGTTGTCGATTTTTTTCAATGTCTGCCAGCGCCGTAGTAATTTCTTCCCGTTTGAATTTGACCATATTGTGAATGGCGGTATTTAGAAAGGTTTGTAAGATCAGCAAAAATGCGATGATGCCAACAAGCCAGGAACGGTAAGGCAGGTTTTTAATTTTTTTATAAAAGAAAAATAACCCAAAACTTACCAATAACAGGATCGCAGGTCCTGCAAAAAGCAACAGCCTTGGAATGGTAGAATAAAGTTCCAATCCAGATGCTAGAAAAGCAATCGCAACCGGTAGGACGAACAAAATCCAATGGGCGGGCGAAGATTTTTTCCAGAGTGTATAGCCACCGATCAACGCAAAAGGCAGTGCCAACCATTTATAAAAAAAGCCTCCGGGATTACCAAGGATACGGAAGAAAGTATTAAAATACCAAAGCCAGTTTTCGCTTTCCCAAAACCGTAGCGGCATAAAATATTCTGTATGGTAATTGACCAGTCCTGCGTTTTGAAGGGTCGGTAATATTTGTAAATAGAAGAAAAGACCAAAACTGATACTCCAACAAATAGTGGGTAATGCTATATTTTTTATCGCCTCTTTTTTGCGCAACATCCGCACCAGCAACGCAAGCCAGACACCCGCCAACACAAACACCACCGGCTGGGAACACCAGATAAATCCACTTCCCAAAAGACTGAGATAAATCCACTTATTTTTACCGTCTAAATTTTCTAATAAAATCAACGTCAGATAACTCATGCTCACCGTTGCCAAAACATCGAAACTGTACTGTTTAACTTCGGAAGAAAAATAGACCAGATTGGAATTAAAAACAAAGAAAGCGAGTGCCATCGCCGCAAACGGATAGGGTAATAACCGCCGAACGATTTTTGCAAAAATAATTACGCTAAGTAATCCGGCCAGCAGCGGAAAGAGTCGCAAGGCCATCTCACTGGTTCCAAATAAATTGACTGCTAGTTTTTCTAAATAAAGAAAAAATAAAGGAGCGGATTGATCGTAGGGTAGTCCATCGGCTAGTTGAGAAAAGGGGAGTGTGATGATGCCCGTGGCAAGATTTGCTTCGTCGTACCACAGGTCTCGGTTGTGCAAAAACGGGATGATCCGCACCAGAAATCCCCAGCCAATCAGGATTGGGAAAAGGCGATCGTAGAGCGAGCTGAGAACGGAAATATTTTTTTTTGGTGTATGGATTTTTTTTGGTAAAGATACGGGAAGTTTGAAAAAAGTCGGCTTTTTGTGAAATGAGGTGTGTATGGATTTGAAAACGTATCTGGACGAGGACGTCCAAACTAGCGGGTATCTGGACGAGGGCGTCTAAACTAGCGGGTATCTGGACGAGGGCGTCTAAACTAGCGGGTATCTGGACGAGGACGTCCAAGCTAGCGGCTTCCTACAGGATCGAGGTGCGGGCGGCAAAAAACATATTTCATCGAGCAATTTTTAAGCGCCGCTCGAAAGAAAAACAACTAAAATATTACTCTGACGAGCTTCAACCGATTCCGTCGTTCGCTCGGAACGATTACTTCGTTCGATGCCACCTGTACTGCATCCCGGAAGCGTAATTTTATTTCCTGATTTTTGGTACTCATTACGCTATTACGATCGTAGTCGCCCATACTGTTGATGACATATTCGCTGACCGTACTTTCCAGTTTGATATCGTCGTTAAACAGGAGGCGAAGTTGCGAAGGCGTTTTTAAAATAAAGTAGCTAGAGAAGATAGCGTTGTCATCCTGTGAGTATTGCTTTTTATGTAAAATCTGATCCCAGTGTGGTGTTCCATCCGGATGAACAGCCATGATAAAAACGTGGTCATAATAATAATCCACAATATAGCGCAAACCATCTGCACCGACCAAACCACGACCCGCCGAGGCCATTCGTCTTTCGTACTCTTTGGTTCGCTCAAACATTAACAACATGCCACCATCTTTTCTAAGTACAATGTCCTGGATTCGAACATTGTCGAGTCCTTTAGTATTTTTAATGGTTTTACCTTCCAGGTCCGAGATGAGTTGATCTTCGAAAGCATTGTATTTTAAGCGGTATTTTCCAAAATCATAATCTGGAACGTACATAGAAAAATAGCCCTCCGCACGGCTTCTGCTGGCGGTCGCGTACAAGCCACCCGCCACGAGTACCTGATTGCGATTGTCATAATCAAAGGAAACACTGTAACTGAGTTTGCTTTCCATTTGCAGTTTAAATGCTTCAACAATATCATTTTGCTTACCACACCGATAGATGAGATAATGGTGGTCGTCAATTTTATTTTTGCGGTTGTCTTTACTCATGACGAGATACATGACTCCTTTATTGTTGAGTAGCATCTCAATGTGTTCGTTGAAAAACTGGCTGTCGTCAATTTTGAATTTGGCTTCCCACAATAATTTTTTATTGATCAGGTCGTAAGAAATAGCCTTGATTTCGCTTTGGTTCTTAATGGTGTAGATCAGTACTTTTTTCCTGTCTTCAGAATGGATAAGTCGATGAGCAGGTTCTCCAAAACTGGTAGGATACTGTACGATAGTGGCCGAATCAATCATGTTGGCTGCTGCGTCGTATTTTTGAATACGGAGGTATTCTTTACGTTTCTTTTTATAATGATAAATGATGCTAAAACTATTGCGGTCGGGAATCATACCGACTACTTCAAAGCGTTTGTTTTCAAACTTTAGTTCTTTATTCCAGCTCTGTCGCATGCGCATATCGAATGCCTGAATTTCTACCTTGTTGGTTTGCTCTTGATAAAGTAAAAATCGGTCTCCCATTTTTCCAATAATATCATATACATTGTCGTTACGAATCGAAACCTCTTCGGAAACGGTCACCGTCTGGGCCATTACAAGGGACGAAAAAAGAAAAATTAAAACACTAAAAGGTAGTAAGGATTTCATAGGCTACGGCTTTAATGTTTTTTATTGATAAAATTGCTCATTCCTTGATCTAAAAATAGAAAAAATTCTGTCATTAAATTAATTGGTAATGCTTCAACGCTGATGCAATTGTCGATTCAGTGTATTTAGTTCAATTCGCGCTTCGGCGATTTTGGCGGTATTGGCTACTTTTATCATCATTTGTAGTACTGCTTCTGGATCATTTACCTGTGTTACCAAACCGTAGAGACTTAAAACTTCCTGATTACATAATAACGAAATATAGTGTTCCTCTTTTACTGTTCGTGGGGTGACGGGGGTATTTTCTTTCGGAGTTGGTTTAAAATACCAGTGAATATAAGGTATTCCAGTTGCTGTAACTCCTGGCTCAGAAATCACCTCTAGCTTCTTTCCCGATTTCTCTTCTATGTATTTGGACTCAAAAGATACGAATTTTTTTAGAATTTCGGAATCATCTTTTGATGATAAGTCAGTTTTCTGAAATAAATCAATGGGCGTGTTTAATAATTGCAAGAAATAACGATCCACTACATAAATAATATCCCGGGTAGATTCGCGGGGATAAACATCGGGTCCGGTAATGTCTATGGTATAAAAACTCTCTTTACCATTAAAGACTTGCGTATATCCTTCCGTCCAGTTGATGTTTCCACTACGGTAGTTCAGATCTTCGGTAAGCGTTCCTTGCTCGAAGGTTTGTTGTTCGAGTAGTATTCCTTTTCTGGAATAGGTTTTAAAAACACCATTCTTCTTACCCATCGTGTAGGTGCCTGTGATGGACACTTCACCGTTGATGTGCCATTCGGTAAAATCGCCATTTTCTAATCCATCCTTAAAAATACCTTCTAACCGTTTGTTTCCGTTAAAATGCCAGTTTTTAACTAATCCATTGGCTTTGCCATTTTTATAGGGAATCAAACGTTCTTTCGTACCATTATTAAACCACCAGATATGATCTCCTTCCTCAATGGCTTGGCTGAAATTTCCTTCGGATTGTTTGCGACCATTTTCGTACCATTCGGTGACCATCCCATCTACAATACCATTGACGTAGGTAGCTTCCAGTTTTTTCTTTCCAGATTCGTACCATCGTTTTTCCATTCCCTGAGGAGTCCCCGCAACGTATTCCAGTTGAGAAATTTTTTCGCCGTTCATCGCCCATTCTTCTACGGTACCATGAACCTTTCCATCTTTGACTGGAACTTTTTTAGCCTTGCTACCGTCGCCAAATTTTTCGTGCGCCGTTCCACTGTAAGGGGCAATAGTATTAGGCTGAAACAACTTACCGTGGTGAACGTCGAGTTCGTACCAGTCGATATTTTTTTTATGTTGAGAAAAAAGGGCCGACTGGACGATGAGGAGACAACAGGTGAGAAACATGGTTCTCGGGGAAACTATAATTTTTTTATTCAAAACAGGGTACGTTTTAGGAATGAGGTATTAATAAATTTACTTTTTTGACGATTTTAAAATGGATTTAGACGAGGCATTTTATCAACATTCCTTAATGGAACGGTCCCGAATTTAAACCTAAAGTATCAACTTTTAAACGTATCATCCCCTCCCTTTTATTGTAAAGTCACTTCCTTTCGATGTAGGTCAGCATATCCGCAATATCCTCATCCGTCAATTTTGGGAAAGCATTCATCTCACTATTTCCCCATTTTTTGTATAAAGTCACAGCGTAAGCATCGCCAGTAGCAATCACCGCCTGAGAATTTTTAATCCAGTCGTAGAGAATGTTTTCTCTTCCTGCCCACCGCTCGGTGACACCTTTTAACGCGGGACCAGTCATATCATCTTTCATATTTTTACGGTGACAACTTGCGCAATTTTTTCGAAACAATTTTTTTCCCCGAACTTGCTGTTCGGTCAATTTAGGCTTTTTCTGCTCCTCGGATTTGCTGCTACCAGTGGTGAGGTCAACCTTGGCGGGATATAATAAATCGGGTGCGTTGAAAGGATAACCTGCCTGGCGGTTGATGGTACAAGTGCTGGTCCAGCAGAATAAAAACAGGGCGAAACAAAAGAAAATGAATTTCATAACAGACGTTTTTGATTCCCAATAAAGATACGCCTATATAAATGGTGGAACAAGTATGTGTTTCTTCTTTTTTTATCTAAATTTGTTCTAAATAGAGGTGCGTGGGAGTGTTCATTTAACTGTGTTTAGTCAATTATGCCAATTTGACCATTTATGACTTATTTTTTAAACGATCCTAAGGAACAACGATCTAATAGATTCAGAATTATGACTAATATTTTCTGTGCCTAACTTCGTTTAAAATACGCGCCATAGCTACGGCTATGTCTGTGTTTTTCAACTCGTTATACACAAAAACTACCTACTCAAAATTTCTTAATCTATTTAATCCTCGTTCCTAAAGAATTAATACTGTCCTGCATAACCATTAAAAACTTTTGTTGAAGTGTGAAACTGTTGTGAACGTAATTCAACAATTCAACAATTCAAAACCCAACCATGTCCAAGCAACTTATCGAATGTGTTCCTAATTTCAGTGACGGATTAAACCCCGAGATCATCAAACAGATTACCGACGAAATCCAAAAAGTAAAAGGTGTCAAGCTATTGGACGTCGATCCAGGTAAAGCGACCAATCGTACCGTAGTCACTTTTGTGGGCGAACCACAACCAGTTATTGACGCTGCCTACCTTGCTATCAAAAAAGCGGGTGAGTTGATCGATATGACCCAGCATCAAGGGGAACATCCCCGAATGGGAGCGACCGATGTTTGTCCATTGATTCCCATTGCTAATATTACGATGGAAGAGACGGCAAAGTATGCACATCAACTGGCCAAACGGGTAGGGGCAGATTTGAATATTCCTGTCTATATGTACGAATCAGCGGCTACCCGACCGGAGCGTCGAAACCTGGCTACTGTCCGTTCTGGAGAATACGAGGGGTTGCCCCAAAAATTAAAGAATCCTAATTGGAAACCGGATTATGGACCCATACAATTTAATGCACGTTCGGGTGCCACGGCGATCGGAGCGAGAGATTTTTTGATTGCTTACAATATTAATCTCAATACGACTTCTGTCCGTCGGGCAAATTCCGTTGCTTTTGATGTTCGGGAAAATGGTCGCGTAAAACGTGCTGGAAATAAGATAACGGGTGAGATTGTCAAAGATCGTAAAGGCAATCCTAAACGCATAGCGGGTGCTTGTAAAGGTGTAAAAGCCATTGGTTGGTTTATTGAAGAATACGGGATCGCACAAATTTCCATGAATATTACCAATATTCGGATAACCCCCTTACACGTGGCCTTTGAAGCTTGTCGGAAAAGTGCCAACAAACGAGGGCTAAGAATTACCGGATCGGAATTAGTCGGTTTGGTACCTTTGCAAGTAATGTTAGAAACTGGAAAATATTTTTTACAACAACAACAACGTTCCGTCGGTGTCTCCGAATCGGAATTGATTAAAATTGCGGTAAAGTCTCTGGGACTGGACGAATTGGGAGATTTTGATCCTAGAAAAAAGATCATCGAATACCAACTGGAAAATATGGAAGATGCACCGCTGGTGCACAGTACGCTAAAAGATTTTGCGGACGAAACGGCATCGGAAAGCCCCGCTCCCGGTGGTGGCTCGATTGCTGCGTACGTTGGTGCGCTAGGTGTTTCTTTGGGAACCATGGTCGCAAACTTATCAGCCCACAAAAGAGGCTGGGATGACCGTTGGGAGGTGTTCTCCGATTGGGCGGCAAAGGGGCAGCAGCAAAAAGATCAGTTGCTAAAATTAGTAGACGAAGATACAAATGCTTTTAATGGAATTATGGAAGCATTTCGCCTGCCAAAGTCTTCTAAAGAAGAAAAAGAAAATCGAACTGCGGCCATCGAAGCGGCTACTCGTCATGCCATAGAAATTCCTTTTGCAGTCATGGAGCAGGCGCTTGCATCTTTTAAATTAATGGAAGCCATGGCCAAAACGGGTAATCCTAATTCGATTTCTGATGCGGGCGTAGGGGCACTTTGCGCCCGGGCTGCCGTACATGGTGCGTATCTCAATGTAAAGATCAACGTCGGTGGACTCAGGGACAAGGCTTACGCTAAAAAAGTAGTAAAGGACGGTTTGGCAATGACGAAACGGGCGGATAAGCTGGAGAAAGAGGTATTGAAAATAGTACATAAAGGAGTTTAAGTTTTGTTTCCAGTCTGACACATAAGGAATGGCGATTAAAAAGATGAAGCATAGTGTCTTAATCTATTTTATCAACATTCCTAAACTATAATTATCGTAGGAAAAGTTATAGAAATGATAAAATTATCCTAAAGCGTTTCCTTTTCAGCGCATTAATACGTCTGAAAGGGTAGTTTTGAATAAAATCAAATGAATCGGCAAGCCTTTTGTTTTTAATTGAAATACTATTTATTAAGAAAACCGATACATAATGTTTAAAAATTTACTCTTTTTAATACTCCTCTTCCTTGGTTTTACTGCGATTGCACAGGAAGATTATTCCTATATTTCCGACCGTAAATTTAGAGATCCGACGGATTTGATGGGCTATGATTTTGTTCCTGGCATTATGGAAATTAAAGGGGAGTCCCAGCAGGAATTGAGCCCTGGAGAATATTCTTTCGGCGTTACGCAAGCCAACCTTTATGTGAAAGGGGAAGGAATTGAAGGCGTTTATAGTATTAATAATATCAATACCACCGATTACGGATACAAGCTTTTGTTGATGAATGCGCGTAATCCGACGATTCAGGGACACCTTAAGATGGTCCTAAACAATCGGGGGCAAGTCGATGCGTTGATTTTTAAGCGAACAACCAATGAGCAGGAAGTTATTTTCTATCAAGCACAGATGCCTGAGAGTCAGCGCAATCAGGAAGATGCCTTTTTTTCCGGACGCTGGGAACAAGAACTGGAAAATAAAGACAGTATCTGGGGTACGACCATCCGTCCTTTTTTTAGAATTCATGAAGCACAGCGAGGTGTGCAAGAGCGGCTGAAATTTGGAGATAGTACAAGTATTGAATTTATTCAAACGGTGAAAATTATTGATAAAAGAAAGAAAAAGAAGAAAAAGGAAGCAGCGACAGAAGAACTTCCGACGATTTCTGAAGCCTTGATGATGGACGAAGAAGAGCTGAAGCAGGCTGGTGTAAAGTTAAAAGAACGTCGTGTTATTAAAGTTCGATCTATTCTAACTTATGAAGATGAAACAAGCGAAGACTTGATAACCGAATATGAGGTTAAGAAAATGACAGAACGAGAAGACGAAACGGCAGCACCTGACGGCGAACGGTATCAAATTGAAATCGAACTGGAAAAAGGAGACCCTGTTTATCTTTACCTGACACCTAAGCGGACCCTGAGCGCTTTTGAAGCGGACGGGATTCGATATCTGCTGAAGGGGTACTAAATTATAAGATTGATATTTTAAAATCAAAAGCCAGATTGAGTTATTTCAATCTGGCTTTTTAATTATATCTATAATTATGAACAATACCGGGATGTGAGGTTGTTATAACCTTGTCGCTTTTATAATAATAGGCTTGTTACTCTTTAACAAATTGGTTTTGTAAATAGCCTTTTGCCCTTATACTTCGTCTATTTTTCGCTCCATAGCTAGGCTATGAAGCTCAAAATGAGATTCATCTAAGAACAAAATTTTTATTTTTAATTTTTTACTAAAGCGTAACAAGTCTAATTAGTTCATTCTATTTATAAAGGACGTAACTTTACCTTTTGACCTCAAAACAAAAGATTACTTTAAAATGCTTCCTCTCCTTCAAGGTATACAAACCGGACTCGTACTCGCCATCATGTTGGGTCCGATTTTTTTTGCGCTCGTACAAGCGGGCGTAGAGCGGGGTATGCGGGCTGGGCTAATGGTTGGACTGGGCATTTGGATCAGCGATTTAATTTTTATTTTGACCGTATTTTTTGCTGCATCTTTTCTAATTGAAGTAACCGAATGGCCGAAGTTTAAGGCGACTTTCGGATCGATTGGTGGAATTATTTTGATTGGATTCGGAATAGGTATGATGCTGACTAAATCAAAACCGCTGCCAGCTATTCAGGAGGTGCCGCTAAAAATTGGTGCACGTACTTATCTGGGTCTTTGGGCCAAGGGTTTTTTAATAAATTCTATCAATCCTTTTACTTTTTTCTTCTGGTTGAGTGTAATGAGTTTGATCATGCTTGGAGAAGATTACTCTACCAAGAATGCTACCCTGTTTTTTATTGGCGTCATGTTGACAATTGTTTTGACTGATACGCTCAAGGTCGCCCTGGCAAAATATATTCGTCGGTATATGACCGATCACCATATCTATATTTTGCGGTTGATTAGCGGTGCAGCGCTGGTGGTCTTTGGCGTGATATTGATGATAAAAGTGTTTTTATTGTGATAAGGATCAATTAAAAAATAAGTCCTTGATTGGCGAAAAATAACAAGCATAGATTGGTATGGATTTACGGGATGAGGCACTAGCATCTGCATTTATTTAATCGCCATTCCTAAAAAAATAATCGAATCAGACGCCAAAGATTATTTCAGTATATTATACTTTAAAATACAATAGATCGCCCGAAAACCATCCTTCCAGCCAATCTTTTTTCCTTCTTCATAAGTCCGCCCGTAGTAAGAAATACCCACTTCGTAAATTCGTACCTTCTCTACGCGGGAAATTTTCGCTGTCACCTCCGGCTCAAAACCAAATCGTTTTTCCGTCAACGAAAGTTGCTGAATCATCGGCGTTCGGAAAAGCTTATAGCAAGTTTCCATATCGGTCAAATTCAAATTGGTAAACATGTTGCTGAGGTTAGTAAGCCAACGGTTACCGATTGAATGCCAGTAAAACAAAATCCGGTGCGGCTTGCCACCAATAAAACGCGAGCCATAAACCACATCCGCAAAACCTTCCAGTATGGGCTGGAGTAAAATATTATATTCTTCCGGATCATACTCTAAATCCGCATCCTGAATAATCAGGAAATCACCCGTTGCCTTGCGAATACCGGTATGCAAAGCGGCTCCTTTTCCCTGATTGATATCGTGCTTGTAATATTTGATGGGGAGGTCCGGATTAGCAGCCTGATAACGCTGAATGGCTTCCTCGGTTTGATCCGTCGAACAATCATTGGCGATAATAACCTCTTTCTCCAATCCACCAATCAATTGCACCGCTTTGACTTTATCCAAAATATGATGAATCGTACGTGCTTCATTATATGCAGGAATAATAATAGATAAAACCTGAGACATGTATTTTTTCTTTTGCTCTTTGTGAGTAGGAGCCAATTAAGGATCAATTAAGCAGCCAAATGTTATAAGTTATTCTTTTGTTGATCCTAAGGAATGAGTTAATAATAAATCTACGTTTTTGGCTTGATCTTTTTGCTGCTAGTCTCCCCGCCTGACTGACCGTCAGGTCGGGCAGGGTTAAAAAGCCTCGTGATAGCGCGGCTATCCCTACTTTTTTTGCCTTACTAGCAACAAAAATCTCTAACCCAAAATTCTTAATTTATTAATACCTCATTCCTAAGGGGCAGTATAGGCCAGTAAATACTTTAAATCTTTCATTTAAATTAAATGTTTACTATCTTTAGGAAGTAAAAAAGCAGGATTTTATTTGAAAATCAGTGAACCGCTCCTGGTATTAGGTGTAAAATTAAAAGAATCGCTGAACGTAAAAAATTTTTATTTACGCTATTACAGGTTTGTAAGATAAATAAAAGATAAATTACGGACAAGACTAAACCTAAATCGCTCAATAGGGTGAAAATAGACAATGAAGAAATTTTTCTTACCAATGTTGCTGCTACTCTCCGTCATGGGCTTGACCCAGTCGGCAGAAAAGCTGCGGTTACTGACCCAAAATACCACCGGATGGGAAGATTACCGGGCAGCAGGAAGATTGCTTTATCAGTCTTTTGGAAATCTGTTTTCAGTAGCCAATGCCCTTGAAAAATCGAGCAGGAAAGATATTTCTACGAAAGAGGCGGAGCCTAACCCTGTCGTTTACGTCACTACCCATCTTTCAAATGCTATTGTCTTTTCCAATATCTCCAGCCCGACCGTGGGAATTGTTCAACAAATATCATCTAGTAAAATAACGTGGTGGTCGATTCCGATTAAAATTACGGGTAGTCACCAACAAACTGATCGCGGACCTGATCCCGCAGCGGGCTATAGAATATTTATGGAGATCGTGAAACGCAGTTCAAAACTTGATTTTTTGTTTTGAGTTCATCGTTTCATCAGGTTCCTTTAGGATCAATTAAGTTTCTAAAAAATATGATTAGTCTACTAAAAAATTATAAAAAATATTCCGACGAAAAGCTGGTACCACAGGTGGTAAAAGGCAACGAGCGTGCTTTCAATGAGCTATACAGCCGCTACGAAAAAAAAATGTACCGCTTTTTCTATCGAATGCTAAATCGGGATTCCGAACGGGCCAATGATCTGTTACAGGATTTGTTTATCAAGGTTATTGAAAAAGGAGATCGCTTCGATACGGATCGAAAATTCTCCACCTGGCTCTACGCCGTCGCAGGTAATCTTTGTAAGAATGAATACCGCCGCGTCGAACGCCTGACCAATAACCACAAAAAAATGATTACCGATGTACAGCCAGGGCTGGACAATGAAATGGATTTTTATCTGCCTAATGCGATAGATCGTTCTTTGTTTACCACTCGACTGACCAATGCCCTGGAGGAATTAGAAGATATACACCGCACCTGTTTTATATTACGTTACCAGGAAGAATTGTCCATCAAAGAAATTAGTGAAGTGATGGAATGCCCCGAAGGAACGGTAAAGTCCCGGCTTTATTACGCCCTCCGAAAGTTATCCGATAAACTTCAGGTTTTTCGACCCGAAGCATTAAAAAAAATGAATTATGAGAAACAGGCTGGTTAAATTAAATCCACAGGTGGAGCAGTTGATGTTAAACAAAAGGTTTGCACAGCTAACCGAAGCGGAAGTCCTGCTACTGGAAGATTCGTTCTCTCCGGAGTGCTATGATGCAATGCGCAAAACACTTCTGACCGCAACTGATATGTTTGTCAGAGATTTACCATTGCCCAACGCACGGGTAAAGACGGAACTTCTAAAAGCTTTAGCTGCTAAAAAAGAAAAATCGACCAGCACTAACTGGTGGAGTACTTTGCTCAATTATCCAGTTCCAGCCTGGCAACCTGCACTGGGCCTCAGTCTGGTGGTGTTCTATTTTTTTATTCCCTGGACGGGAAATGAAAATCTGCTCCACCAAAATGTCCTTGCGGTGCAGGATATAGATACCGTCTATAAAGAAGTGCCTGGTTATTTGGCTGCTTCTGTCCCGGTCGCAAGTATTCCGTTACGACGTAAAAATATCAGTCCGATATCCAGTGATTTGAATCAGAAAAATACCATTCTGGATACGCTACAAGAGGTGGCCCAAACGCTCCAGCGAACTCTGCGTCCAGTTACGGAACGGCTTTCTGCTCCGGTAATGGAATTGTCTAATACAGCATTTGCTGCCAATGATACAGCTGGTATTCGTCCACAGACGATGGAGCAGTACTTTATTGATCCGGTTCATATTATGGCAGTACAGGACCAGAGTCGCCGGTTATTGAGCTTTTAGGAATAAACGCTTTCAGGGAAAATGGATAGTTATTCTTTTAGGAATGGCGATTAAAAAGAGGAAGCATAGTGTCTTAATTTATTTTATCAACATTCCTTATTGATCCTTGGGGAATAAAAAGTTATTCTTTTATTGATCCTATGTATCTAACATTTGTTATTTTTGCGACACAAAAAAATATTATGAGTAATAAGAATCAGTTTTATGATCTGAAAGTAAAAGATGTAACTGCCGAAACCGCAGAAGCGGTATCTGTTAGCTTTTCTATACCTGCGGAACACGAGGAATTATATGAATACAAAGCCGGACAGTATTTGACCCTGCGTTTTGAGATAGACGGAAAAGACGTGCGTCGTGCTTATTCTATGTCGAGTAGCCCGTTGGATAATACAACCACTGTGACGGTTAAGCGGGTCAAAGATGGTCTCGTATCTAATTATATGAATTCCAGTTTAAAAAGTGGAATGAGTATCAAAGTTATGCCACCACAGGGTAAATTTACCACTGATTTTGCTGCGGACAAACAGCGAGACTTCTATCTTTTTGGTGGAGGAAGCGGAATTACCCCGTTGATGTCTATTCTGAAAACGGTACTGGAAAAGGAACCTAAAAGTACCGTCAACCTCTTTTACGGTAACCAGGACGAGAACAATATAATTTTTAGATCAGAGCTGGATCAGTTAGAAAAAAAATACCAGGGACAACTAAATATAGAACATATTTTAGCAGATCCTATCCGCGAAAAGCCTGCCGGGCTTACTTCATTTTTAAAAAAAGGAAAAATCACGTGGCCAGGTAAAGTAGGGGTGCCGGATAGCGCCCATACCAATGCATTTTTAGATACACATCCGCCGCGGAGCAAAGAATCGATTTACTTTATTTGTGGCCCCGGCCCCATGATGGATAGTGTAGAAAGTGTTTTACTTAAAAGAGGTATCGATGCGAAGGCTATACAAATCGAACGATTTAGCTCAACGCCTCCCCAGGATCAGAAGGCTGGTGCGGCTGCTACGACAGGTGTCGGTGGTCCTGCGAAATTGAAAGTTACGCTGGACGGGAAAGTGATTGAAACGACGGTTTCGGAAGGCAAAACGATCCTGGATACTTTACTGGATATGAAAATTGAACCACCTTATTCCTGTACTTCTGGCTCTTGTTCTACCTGTATGGCAAAAGTACTATCGGGTACCACAAAAATGGATGCCTGCTACGCGCTGGACGACGACGAGATAGAAGATGGATTTATTCTGACCTGTCAGGCACATCCTACTTCCGCAGAAGTAGAAATCAACTTTGATATTTAACATTTCTAATAGAAAATTATAGTTCGTAATCACAAGTTAAAAAAGGACAAGCCTTAACCGGTTTGTCCTTTTATAGGTTAGTATCAATTAAAACAGCCAAATGTTATAAGTTATTTTTTTAATGATCCTAAGGAATGTTGACAAAATAAATGACGATTCTATACTTCCTCTTTTTCCGCCACTCTGCGTCCATAAAATGATTATTATGCTAGGCATAACGCCCATTTTAAGTCCTTGATTGGTAAAAAAATAGTTCGCCTAGAATCTGCATTTATTTAATCGCCATTCTAAGAGCGGGTTGAATAAAATTTTTTATTATAGTTATTTTACGAAACAAATTTGATGTAAATTCATATATGTTAGAGATATTCTTTACCTTTGCATTAATTTCTCCCGTTAGGGCATCCACCTTTCCAAAAATCACCCCTTTTTAAAAGAAGTTGTTTATTCACTTCATCAGTAAAACACCCATTCGTTGTTAGCTTAAAAGTGTGCATCGTTGTGGGCAAATTTTAACCCATGCAATATATTAGACTCGTTTTAATAACGCTGTTATCAACCCTGTTTCTTGCGTCCGTCCCGGCTACGGCGCAAAATCTTCAATGGTTTGCCAATGACCATTTTCAGCTCACCGATGCTCCCGAAGAGGCGCTTTTGGTTACTTATCACAAACAACCCTGGGAAGCATTTACGCTCTACGTAGGAGAAACAGATTTTTCTAAAAATACCATTCTAGATTTTGCAGTTCAATCTGCCGATTCCGCTATTTTACGAATCGATCTGATGGATCACCAAGGAAAGCATGCGACGGGAAACGCTATGGAGGTCAAGCTGAAAGGAGGGGCCGAATTCGTAGAGGTCCAATTTGACTTTGGTCGATTAGCTAAAAAAATAGATTTGAGCAAGATTAGTCATTTTCATTTTTATGTCAATCCTGGAGTGCCCGCCACCGGAAAGTTATTAATTAAAGATATTAAATTACCCGAAGTAACGATCCCGAAAAACAATAACGCTATTTCTGTTTTTCCCAATCCCGTCACCGATATTTTAAAAATAAAATCGCCCCACCAATTGTTTGATAAAATTATTCTCTTGGATATTTTGGGAAAAGAAATTACTCATAATCAGATGGCGGAGACCCATTATCACCAATGGCCGTTGACCGATTTATCATCCGGGGTCTACCAATACCAATTGTTTTACCAAAATAAAATGATCGCTTCCGATCGCTTGCTAGTTGATTAAGGAGTCTCCAAACAATTTTTCTCCCGTTAAATTATCAAGTTTTCACCACTACTAATACAACGATCCCAACTCATGAACAAGGTATACTCCATTTTAAAATTAGCGGTACTATCTATTTTTTTCTCCGTCGCTTACCCGTTTCAGGGGGAGACCCAAACCATAATTCCGATCAATGACGCCCAGATTTTTTCGGATCACAACGGTGAGAAATTGTTTGATGGCAATCTGGAAACATTTTTGCACGCCGGATGGAGCCTCGAAGACTACCCGGCTTCCACGTACGTAGCCCTCGGAGGTAGTTACAATTTGACCGAAATAGAATTATACGATTTTGCCGGTTTTGGTCAATTTAGCGTCTATGCCGGAAGTCCGAACAACTGGGATAATGATCCTATTGTGGTAGACGATCTAGTTAATTACAAATCCTGGAATTCGCATACTTTAAACGTTACGACCAGTTATCTTCTTTTTAAAATGAAAACGTCCGATTCGAAGGTTTCAGAAATTCGAATCTACGGAACAGCATCAGGAGATGGTTCTCCCACCGAGCAGGAAATAACCATTGATGCCCCGACTAGCGTAACCTTGATTGAGGGAACTACTGAAATTATTACCGTTCAGGCTACGCATACGACGACCCTCTCGGCGGAAAATATGCCGGGTTTTATCAGTTTTAATGATCTTGGAAATGGGAATGGAAGTTTTAATGTAGCACCCGAAACTGGAGATGCGGGGATTTATGATCTTACTCTCAACGCAACCAGTCAGAATGGTCAACTAACGACCTCTACCACCATAAAAGTTACGGTGGAGGAAGCTATCCCAGATGATCCGGGATCCGGCCCGACCGAAGGGAGCGAAGTCCGCTGCGAAGTATTGGCGACAAAATTAATTTTTGGCGGAGGTAATCCGAGAGATTTGGTAGACGAACAAGATATCATTGATAATCCTGCCGATGGCACCGGAGGAAATCCGTTAACTTATTGGTTTCCGGGTTGGAATTCCAGTAATTACCCGTCAGAAGGTTATCTGGATATGGGAAGTACCAAAACATTAACCCGCATTTTTCTAAGAGATATTAACGGTACTGGTAATTTTAAGATATACGCCGGAGCGCCCGGTAGCTGGGAAGATACGCCCATCGTGGATGACAACTTATCGGGATATCTTAGCTGGAATGAACACCCGACTCCCGTTTCAACCCGCTTTTTAAAAGTAGTGATGAACGACGGAAATTCTAATGTCTCCGAGTTGGCTATTTACGGATACTGCGGCAATGAAATACCTCCTGTAAATAACGACCAGGAAATAAGTTTTAATGCACCGACTGCCGTAACGCTGGCCGAGGGAACTACCGAAACCGTTTCAGTTCAGGCTGTCAATGCCACAAATATTTCAGCGGAAGATTTACCAAGTTTTATTAATTTTAATGATCTTGGAAATGGTAGTGGAAATTTTGTTATAGCCCCTCAAGCCGGGGACGCAGGTACATATATTCTCAACCTCAACGCTAGTCATCAAAATGGCCAAGCCGCATCTACGACAATTAATGTTACGGTAGAAGCTGTAGATGAACCCGATCCCGGACCGACTGGAGGAGAAGAGACACTTTGTGAAATATCTACGACGCAATTAATCTTTGGTGCCGGTGATCCGGGGAATCTGGTAGACGAACAGGATGCTATTGACGATCCTGCTAATAGCCCCGGAGGTAATCCACTTAATTTTTGGTTTCCGGGTTGGAAATCCCGATACTATCCCGCAGAAGGCTACCTGGATCTGGGAGGTACTAAAACGCTGACTCGTATCTTTTTAAGAGATATCAACGGAACCGGAAATTTTAAAATCTACGCCGGAGCTCCCGGTAACTGGCAGAATACGCCTATCGTCGATGACAACCTGCTGGCATATCTTAGCTGGACCGAACACACCACTCCCGTAACGACTCGTTATCTGAAAGTAGTAATGGAAGACCCCAGTTCCAAAGTGGCAGAACTGGCCATTTACGGTTATTGTGGTGGAGACATTATTCCAGATGATATAGCACCCAGCCAAATAAACGATCTTTCAACTTCGAATGCTGCGACGCAGTCCATTCAGCTAAACTGGAAAGCTAGTGGAGATGATGGAAATTCCGGAACGGCAACAACGTATGACTTACGGTATAGTCAAAACCCGATTACTGCCGACAATTTTTCTGACGCCATTGCGATAGCGACCAATGTTCCACAACCCACAGGTAGCAATGAAACCCAAACGGTTACCGGACTTAACTGTAACACCGCTTACTATTTTGCTATTCGGGTAAGCGACGAGGCAGGAAATATTTCTTCTATTTCTAACATTGCGAGTGCGACCACTGGTTCGTGCGGCAATCAAAATGGCAAACAGATTGTGTTGACGTTAAATCAAACAATCAGTTCTTTAAATGTTTCAAAATCAAAACTCAAATACAATAAGGATTTTGCGTACAGCTTTACGGTAGACGATGGAAATATCTGGGATTACTATATCGCTTTTCCAGTCATTAACGGAGGAGAGTCCGGTTTTCCACCTACCAATCCGGCGACGCCCTGGTTTGAATTTCCGGATGATCCGCATGTTCAGGAGGCAGGATTTAGCTATAGTGACGGTTGCGGCAATGAAGTAAAATTTAAAGCAGGTTTGGCTTTAAACACCAAACTAGCGACCAACACGGTGACGGATTATCATATTACCTGGGATAATATTCGGGAGGTATACGATAATGATTGGGATATTTTTAGTCATGGTCATAATCACTGTAACAATAGTTGTAATTACCACGAAGAAATACAAGTCAACAGCGATTTACTAGAAGACAATCTAGGATTTTTACCAACCCATTTCGTGGTACCTTCTGGAAATGAGAGTTATCATGAGGTAGCATTTAACAATGGAATGGTAGCAGTGTACGATCAGGGTTATCAATTGCCAGGCTTTCAGGGATTACAGGTAAACGAAACATTAAACTATAACGAATTTTTGATGCATCGCTATCCACTAGAGATATCCGAGGCTCCGTATGGTTATGATTTGGATATGATCGCAGGTTTGGCAGGTAACGGAAATCATTACTGGATGGCGGAGTTTTCGCACGCGATTGGATATTCAAACGGCGGTGAATATCACATCCGAGTGGAATACCAGGATTTTAAAGATTACATGAATTATATAGAAAACGAATATGGGAAGCCCTGGTCTGATAAAAAAGTATGGATGGCACCGATGCAGGAAGTACATGAATATCTGCGAGTACGAGATGCGGTAAATATATCTAGCAATATTCAAGGTAATGCATTGACAATTTACGTAGACGACGACGAGGTTCCCTCGGGATTGCGACGACATGCTCTGAGTTTAATCGTCGATTTACCAAGTGGCGTAAATATTACGGAAGTAGTACCTAGTGAAGTCACCATCGAATCGTATAATTCGGAGACGGGATTGTTAAATTTACGGTGGGATTAAGCAGTCTTAGGAATGTTGACGAAGTAAATGACGATTCTATACTTCCTCTTTTTTTCGCCACGCTGCGTCCATAAAATGGTGATTATGCTGTGCCAAAGGCATTAAACAACTGGGCATATCGATCAACGTAGGAACAAGGCATTGCCTTGTTCCTACGTTGATCTGTTAACTCAACTTTTTTCTCTGCGGACAAAACCAGTCAACAATAAAATTCCTTAATCTGATTTTTAAATCATCATGAGGAAAAAACCTTCTATTTCATCCCGGGCTGTCTGATCCCTACACCTTCACTGGACTTGCTTTCCCGCACCATAGCACGTACGTCGGCGAGAAGTTTTTTAGCATCGTAGATGATGCCATCTTTGACCGTATACTTTACACCACCGACCCGAACAATTTCATTTTCTTCGGTTAGTTTGATAGCACCAGTACCATAAAGAACTTTTAGATTCTTTAACGGGTTCTCTTCCACAATGACAAAATCGGCCAGTTTGCCAACTTCCACCGAACCAATTTGATCGTCCATACCGAGTGCTTCGGCACCATTTAGGGTAGCCGAGCGAATCACCTCCAGAGGATGAAAACCGGCCTCTCGTAATAATTCCAGTTCGCGGATATACGCAAAACCATAAAGTTGAAAAATAAAACCAGCGTCAGATCCAGCGGTGACTCGGCCACCTTTATTTTTATATTCATTGATAAAGGTCATCCAAAGCTGATAATTTTTTTTCCAGTCCACCTCTTCTTCCGTTCCCCAAAAATGCCAGTACGAACCGTGTGAAATTTTACTAGGCATATAAAATTGCCACAAGGAAGGGATCGTATATTCTTCGTGCCATTCTGCCCGACGTGCGCGCATCAAATCCCGGCTCGCTTCGTAAATATTGAAGGTCGGATCAATCGTAAAATCCAGCGCTAATAATTCATCCATCACTTTATGCCAGTGATCAGAATAGGGTGGAGCGGCCTGCGTCCACAACCTTCCTGCCTCCTTAAAGCGGTGCTGTTCGTTTTGATAATTATAATCTACCGGATAGTTCTGCACCGTTCGGTCTACAAACAAGGCTTCTGGCAAACCGTACCAATGTTCCATGGTCGTCAATCCTGCTCGTGCAGATTTTAAGACATTCCAGCGCCCCACATCCATCTGTGCGTGGTGACAAGCAGAACGCAATCCGAGTTTTTTGTTTTCATCCAATGCTGCCGCCATGATCTTTGGTGCCGCTCCGAAAAATTTGATACCGTCTGAGCCGTTTTTGGCATTTTTACGAACCCAGGCGCGCGCGGCTTCCGGGGTTGATACGCCGTTGTTTTCTCCTTGTCCAAAAACAGTGTACGCCTGAATTCGGGGCGCGGTAATTGTGCCAGCATCGCTTTTTTTCTTATGATCCAATACCCAGTCCAGTCCATTCCCGCACGAAGGATCCCGGATCGTTGTGATACCATGTCCCATCCAAAGCTTAAAAACATATTCTGCATCGGCTCCTTGAGATTTTCCACCAATATGTCCGTGCATATCCACAAAGCCGGGGAGTAGATACATCCCGTTGCAATCCAGTTCTTTCCCACCTGATTTGAGTTGCGGTCGACTTTCTGGTTTGATATCTACGCCGGGATAACCAACTACCGCAATTTTAGTGATTTTATTGTTTTCTACTACAATGTCAATTGGTCCACGCGGTGGCGCACCGTTTCCGTTGATGAGGGTGACACCTCGGATGATTAATTGTGGATAAGGCCCATCACCTTCTTTAACTTCGGGTGCTTTTTTGACTTGGCCGGAGAGGGTTATTGTTGTCAGACAAATTAGTAAAAATGTGTAGTATAATTGTTTTTTCATAAAGAGAGGTCTAGAGGAAGTATAGAATCGTCATTTATTTTGTCAATATTCTTTAGCTTGGTTTTAGCTAAACTTTGCTGTTGGCTATGGTGTTAATGAAGCGTAAAATTTCTGTTGCATTTTTTTAAAAATAAATGTAAAAATTTCTGCGACCACGCTGTGGTCGTTCTTTTAATGTACTACCTTAGCCGCGGTCATTTTCCTACGCACCTATGATCTCAGCGAGATCACAGTATGTTAGGGTTAGCCAAGGTTTCGTATCGAAGGTTTCGACCGCAGAGCGGTCGCAGAATTTCGTAAAAAGTGCAGAAGTTTTTTTTTATTTAAAATCATTCGGCAATCTCCATTTCTCGCAGTGCTTCGATACCAACATAATCCAGTGCTTTGATATGCGTAGATTCCAAAATAACCATGGGTGCTTTTCCTGCATCATAAGCTTCTTTCCAGCGAATGGCACAAAGGCACCAGCGATCGCCCGCCTTTAAACCCGGGAAGTTGTATTGAGGAAAAGGCGTACACAAATCATTGCCCTGTGCTTTGGTGAAATCTAAAAATTCCTGGGTCATTTCTGCACAAACCACGTGGCGTCCGCTATCTGTAGGACCAGTGTTACAAACTCCATCGCGGTAATAACCCGTCATTGGATCGGTGCAACAAGATTTTAATTCGGTACCCAATACATTTTTAGCCGTATCCATAATAATATTATTTTTTGAAATATTGACAAACGCGTAGCAGCAGAAAAGGACAACCAGTAGAGGAAATAATAGCTTTTTCATAACAGAAAATATTTTTAAAATGACGCCATGATTTTTTCCAAATCTACATGGTTTTTAATTAATTCAATCGCACGTCTAACTTTCCAGGGCGTATCGGTATTAATTTTTACTTCAATCTGATTGATTTTGGTGTAAGCACCGAGTGTGTCTAAATTGGTGGAGACGACTGGAATCTGATGTTTGTCGATGTATTCCATATTGATTGTTGGATGTTTTTCTTCACCAGGATTGAGGCGGCTTTGACCAGTGAGGATGATACCTGCGAGCGGACAAGTTTCTCTTCCCATTTTGGCAGCGACCATTTCGACAGTTCGCACAGATTCGTTGGCTCGTTTATAACTGACTACGAGAAGCTGATTATTTTGTTTGTGGATATTTTCAACATCGTAAACCAGGGAGCCGGGGATAATTTTTTCAATTCGATTAAGTAATTTTTTTTCGTGGCAAATAGTTTTTCCTTTGATGGCTTCCTTTACCGTATACATAATCGGATAAGACATTCGTCTTTCGTAGGGTAACAAACCAAGGAGCGGAATTTCCATTTGTTCCAGTTTTTTACCAACATATTGCTTCACTTTTTCCATCTTTTTGGGTAGGACTTTATTTACAATTACACCGATAATAGGTACATTTTTTTCACGAAACAAAGCAAGCGACATATTGAGTTTATCAATCGTACTGCCGATGCCTCCTTCTACGACCATGACGACTTTGGCGTTCACCAGTTTGGCGACTTCTGCGTTGGACAGGTTGACGATACTGCCTACGCCGGGATGTCCGGTACCTTCGTAGACGACTACTTCATTGTGTTGGTGTAAAAATTCCGATGCCTCCAGAATACGCTCCCGGTATGGATATTTTGCCGGATTGTCCAGGTAATCAGTCGTTGCACCCTTTCCCAAAATTACCGGACTATGAATTTTCTGCGAAAGCTCAAAATTCATAATTCTGGAAAAAAGAAAAGCGTCCTTATCCACTGTTAGATTTTCAAAATCTTTTACTTCCTGCCCAACAGGTTTACAATAACCAACACCGTCAAGATTCAGGCTGCTGAGCGCAGCGGTCAGTCCAAGAGTAGAAGTTGTTTTTCCAACGTGTTGTCCGGTTGCGGCAACGTAAATGCTTTTTTTCATGTTTAACTAGATTTGGTAAGGATCGTTTAAAAAATAAGATATAAGGAATGGCGATTAAAAAGATGAAGCATATTGTCTTAATTTATTTATGTACAGTTCCTAAAGGTTTGGGTCGGTTATTTTAAAAATAAAGCATGATTATTATGGTAAAAATAGGAAATTCCCTGCTCCTTATGATGGTCTTTGATCTTTATAACTTAAATACATTAAAAAAGAGATAATCAACAAAAGTAAATAGCCAAAAGCTTCCAAAAAATACCTTATCTTTCCTTCTCAATCTAAAACCCTTATTTCTATGTATTCAATGCTTTTACACAGTCATTCCGGCCTTCGTTGGGTCGTTCTTATTTTACTCATTTTGGCAGTAGTCAATAATGGAATGAAATGGCAATCTGGTAAAGTCTTTATGGACAAAGACCGTAAGCTCAACCTTTTTACGATGATATTTTCACATATTCAGTTGCTGATTGGAATTGGGTTGATTTTTATAAGTCCTAAAGTGAAAATCGGAGAAGGAGGAATGAACGAGGTCGCACGCTTCTTTATGACCCAACATATGACCTGGATGATCGTAGCAATTATTTTGGTCACTTTTGGCTATATTCGTTCTAAAAAACTAATTGGTGATCGCATAAAGTTTAAGGCAGCTTTTATCCCATATCTGTTGGCACTCGTGGCGATTTTGTACGCGATTCCATGGCCGGGAAGAGGCTACGGTGGGGGTTGGTACTAGTGCCTCATCCCGTAAATCCATACCAATCTATGCTTGTTATTTTTCGCCTGCTTTTCCCCGCCTGACCGATGGTCAGATCGGGCAGGGTTAGAAAATTCCTCACTATGCTACGGCATAGCTCCGGATTTCCTGCCTCAACCAGACTAAAAATAACGTCGCCTAGCTTACCATTTACTTACGGGATGAGGCACTAGTGCAGAATTTTGGAAAAAAACTAAAGTTGATTGGAGGAGTTAGACTGGAACAGACCCACCTGGAATACGAGGGATTCAGTTTCGACGATGAAGCGGGAACGCTGACCGCCACCGATAGGGTCAATAGTGACTATTTGAATGTTATGCCGGGTTTACATATGAAATATTCTTTAAAAGAAAATACGCTCTTGCGGTTTGCTTATACCAAACCGGAGCGGAATTTCTTAATACTTTAAATCTATCACGCTTCTTTTTTTATGCATCCTGTAATCTCTTGACTTATTGTTCAGGTCTATTTGTATAATATTGGAGTGGCGCCGTACATTGTTTAAGCATCGGTTTTCAACCTTTATGGTTTTGATTAACATTCCTGATTTTCCAAAATTTCCTTTAACTTTTATATGGTCTCTAATAATTTTCACTTCGGATATTGTTAGGTTGGACACCTGATCATTGAATTGAAAGCTAGTATTTTCAGTTAAGTAATTTTGCACATTTTCCAGATTTATTTCTGTCGTTTTGATGTTGAGTGATTTGGAAAAATCTTCTAAATCAAATGTGATATCAATTTTCAAAATCGCATTGGATTCCGTGATATGAAAGGTTGCTATCGGTACATCATGTACTGGAAGGAATAATTTACCAAGGATTATTATGAATACAAACAATAGTACTTTCATTTTAGTGTATGATTTGTTTTTTATAAATAGGAGTTCCACCTTTAGCAGCAATTTGTAAAAGATATAGCCCAGGTGCGTGTCCTTTAAACTCGACTTCCTCCCTACCTGTTTTACTCGCTATTATTTTACCATTCATAGAAAAAACATTTACTTTTATAAACCCATCACTTGAGGATTGTATTTTGAAATCTCCACTAGATGGATTCGGACTGACTATAATTTCTTCGGCAAGGAGTTCTGAAAGGGAGGTAAGTATTCCATCACAGTTTTCATCTATGTCATTTCCTTCTATCTCTGAAGCTAAAGGATTGATAGCTGCGTTATTATCATCACAATCAAAGTTCGCTAAAAAACCATCGTTATCATTGTCCATACCTGTTAAAGGATCATTTCCATTTTCAAAATCATCGCTTGTATTCCCCATCAGACATCTGGGAATTTGCGGAAAAATTGACGTAATCACATAAAAATATGGAAAGGTCTGCATGCCATTTTCAGTAAGCAATGTAACGGAACTTTGAATACCATTGCACTCATCCAAGTCTCCTTTACCACAGATGTACTCGTAATCATTGGTATATTTTCCAGTATAGGCGCCACACGGTGCGGTGATATTATCTCCCGGTCTCAGTCCTTGTTTCAATTGAAAACTGGGAAGCAATGCTTTGATATTTCCGTCTGGATCAGGTCCAAAACGATACAAAACAGGAAAGCCATCTGATCCCCAACCGATATGAAGTGGCGTGTCAGGAACTTCGTCAGTGGTAGAAATACCGGGTATTTCATTTTCAACGTAAGAAAACATATTACCATGATAATGATACCCTTGTCCTCCCGTATGCGCAGAAGCACAATCGAGTCCAACAACAGCAGGGCCTGCGCCTTGGTTATTAGTAGGTTCTAACACCCAATCCCAGTTAAATTCACCCGTATTTTGGTTTTCAAATATGAATGGAGCAGCTGGTGCAGGAGCGAAAATGACGCCGTTTTTGGCCACACCAAAATACCTTGCTGGTCGGCCATTATTTCGTGTAACAGAAGTAACATTATTTGAAATCGTAGGGTTTAAGTCTACTCCAAAATTATGATGGGTTTGCGATGGCATTTGATTAACACTATTATAACAATAGTCGTGATTTGGAAAATTATTCGTATAAATCTGTCGTCGATCTCCTTCTATATATTCGTAATAAACACTTGGTTGACTGGGTGTTTCGCAACAACCAAGATTAGTGGTACTTAATGTATTGTCAGCCGTACAGTTGTCCTCGCAATCGTCGATAGCGATCTCCGCTCCATTTTGGATACCATCTTTACAAGACCAACCTGTTCTAATCGTTTGCGCTTCTAATTGCATAGCAGCTAGAAGCGTTTCTTCTGCCGTGGTCATATTTCCAATCAGGTTATTTTCTTCCAGGAGGTCTTCTGATATTTTGTAAAATTCCAAACTACCATTTTCATCTGCTATAAATTTATACTCCTCATTTCTAACCGCCCAGGTCAATACATTCCCATCTCGATAATCTGTATAAATATAAGGACGATTGAGTTCGGTCTCACAAGATAATAATGGTTTCAAACTCATACTATTGTGAATACCACCATTTAATGGTTCACCTGTCAGTTCGAGGATCGTTGCATATAAGTCAGCAACATGGTTGAGATTATTATCCACTTCATTCATTCGAGCAACTCCTTTTCCAGCAATAAAAAGCGGTACTCGAATACCTCCTTCGTACATAGAACCTTTGGCATGATTGGAAGGAAAATGCTGAATAACGGGTCCCGGCGTTCCATTGTCACCAACAAAAATGATGACGGTATTGTCACGTGTTGCTGGATCCATACTGTTTAACAATCTTCCTATTTCATGATCCATCGCTTCGATTGCTGCCAAGTATTTCCCTAGATTATTATTGGTGTTAGATACCGTAAATAGATCACTTGGCGGCACGTGGAAAGGACCATGAGGAGCAGGATGCGCTAACCAAAGGAACCAGGGATCATCTTGATTATCAATCCAGTCAATTGCTGAATTTGTCAAATCAGTTGTTACATATTCAGTGCTAGTGGTAAGCACTCCGTTTTCTACTTTATCCCATGCATAATAATCATCAACGGAAGCCGTAAACAATCCTTCGTAATGGTCAATACCATGCTGCATCGGGTGATCAAAATCAACGGGATTAGAGATATGCCATTTCCCAATCACGGCACCAGCATATTCGCCATTTGTAGATGCTGATATTTTGTTGAATAAGGATTGATGAACCAGATCCAGGTTACCCGGAGGTCTCATCACACCTGTTTTAATGCCATACTTCCCACTCATGATAGAGGCTCTGGCAGGAGTACATTGAGGAGCGGCCCAGGTATTGGTAAAGGTTAAGCCATTCGCTCGTAGCGCATCGAGGTTAGGGGTAGTCGGCATCCGGTCGTTTTGCTGGTAGCCATTGGTTACGTCTATTCCGAGGTCATCGGCGATGATTAGTAAAATGTTTGGATGGTCTTGTTGGCTGTAAAGGGTAAGTGGGGAAATAAGGAGTAGGAAAATTTTAATGACGTATCCGGACGATGACGTCCAGACTAGCGGGTAGTTTGTTATTTGCATGAAGTATGGGTTTTGATGACGTATTTGTATTAATATAACAAGTTTCCAAAATACAACTTTTATTATAAAGTCCTCATTATTTTCGCTTTAGTTCAATTTGACTATTTCGTCTTTTGAGAATCCACCAGTCACAAATTTTCGGATATATTGATGAGCGGATTTGCGATGTTTAATTTAAAGCATTCCCGCTAGCCCACCACAAGCACCAACTTCCCTGCGCTGTTTAGACCTCCAGGTGTAGATACAAAATCATGACCGCCCCGTAAATACAAATCCCTCGTCATTCCAAACACCTTCCAGTAAATCTATTTCAAGTTTACAATTGTTTTGTTGTTCTGGTTTTTCGTTTTGGCTTGTGGTGGTACAGCTGGTAATCCATTTCATTCCTACTGGTTCTCCAAATTAAAAATTTGCTGCCAGCTGAGTAGTTTATCTTTCCTCAAAAACCCAGAGCAAACCCCCATTAACCCATCCAAAAAAAACATAAATACTTCATACGCTTAAACACTTTACTTAATTCTGAAATTTAAACCCTAACTTTTTTAAAAAAACCCAGACAAAATGACATTTCTTTTAAAAAATTTATTATGTTTGTGATATAGCCCCAGCTAACACAACAAATAAACCACATGAAACAGCCAAAACTGTATCAACTACTCTCTTCTTTCTCTAAAGAGGAGCTACGGGCTTTTAGTCTCTTTTTACAATCTCCCTATTTTACTAAAAGTGAAATTCTGCCTAGTCTTTTTGATATCCTAAAAAAGGCTCATCCTGATTTTAATGCTGCTAAGCTTCGCAAGGAAAAAATTTACCAAAAACTCAATTTAGCGACACCGTTTTCTGAAAAATTTATCAATGATCGATTTTCGGATCTCAGTAAACTGGCCGAGGAGTTTATGGCAATTCATCTGGTACGAAATGATAAAGATTTGAAAAAGCAGGCTTACCGAAAAAGTTTGAATCGTCATCATCTGGACACGTTTTTTTATAAAGAAACTCAAAAAGCCATCACTACGCTAAAGACTAAAAAATTGCCAGGATGGAAGCAATCACTGAATATTTTTTCTTTAGAACATGAACTATTTATCCATCCTCAAACAAATAAATGGAAAACGACCACTGACGAGACGATTAAGATGATCGATCATTTAGATGAAACTTATATTATTTTAAAACTACGGTATGGATTACATCACAAGACCCGAGGGACCATTTTCGCTAGGGAAGAAAATAGTACATTCCTAAAGGAAATTTTAGCCTATGCGCAAAATAGTAGTCATCCTGTAATTAAATTATACACCTTACTTTTAGCCACTTTTGAAGAACGGAACCTTGAAAAGAAATGGAAAATTGCGCACGATTTCTATCTGAAAAAGTGCTCCTTGCTTCCCGCTGAAGATCAATATGCTGGATTACTTGGATTGATTAATCGAGGGTACAGAATAGCATTGAACGGTCAACCAGCATTTCATGCTAACAATCTGGATTTATATAAATTTGGCTTGACAAAAAAAGTATTGCTCCCAAACGGGTGCCTTTCCGAACAGACGTTTAAAAACATCGTTTTGTTAGGTTCGGTAACCAAACAATTTGATTGGACTAAAAGATTTATCAAAAAATATCAGTCGTATTTATGCCCTGGTCACCATACTAATATCGTTTATTTAAGTCAGGCCTACCTTGCCTTTTATAGCAAAGACTTTGATTTGTGTATGGACTGGCTGGATAAAAGTGAACGAATGGACCTTCGAGATAAACTCAATTTTAAATCACTGGAATTGCGCTGTTGGTACGAACAGTTTGCTGCCAAAAACAAGGATAAAGAGGTCCTGTTTGCCATCATCAATAAATACGAACAATTTTTGCAACGGAAAAAATCGAATTTTTCTCCCAACACCACCAAAGCCTACCAAAATTTTGTCTACCTGGTCAAACGGATGGCACAATTAAAAAATTCGGCGATCTCTAATCGCCAGACGGAGAAGAAAAAAATTCAAAAAGAATTTCCAAAACGGAAACTTTGTATGTCGATGGAATGGTTAGAAGAGAAGCTGGCAGAAATTTAACAAGAATCTTGGTCTTTGTGAAAATGTTGTCTCGACTTTAGAAGCCGAGACAACAGTAATTAACTAGATCACCATATCTTCTTCGATGATAATAGAGTCGGTAGTACCGCCTTTCACTTGGTTTTGTGCTTGCGGGGAAATTAAATGGACGTTTGATTTTGACGCCTGCAAGTTCTTAATGCTTAATTTTTGAGTAACTGGATGGTGCTTTTTCATAAGACATAGGTTTGTACCCTTGGCATTGGATGAATCAATGCAAGAATGTGTTAGCGTAATTTTTTAATAGACTTGTTACCCTTTAAGAATTAAGATCTAGAAATAAGGATTTTGTTCTTAGATGAGTCTCATTTTGAGC
>ENA-ORXT01000981-ORXT01000981.1-marine-metagenome-genome-assembly--contig:-NODE-981-length-40788-cov-5.609860_pt1 | contig 40788 bp, 29 predicted proteins | sample MGYA00237868_ERZ511482 | MGnify/ENA metagenome assembly ERZ511482 | reverse complement strand
GCGCGCTGGCGTTGCCAGAGGGCGAGGGGCGGGCTTCGCCCGAAACTCGCCGGGACGTCGAGTTCCACCTTCAAGGCAGAATGCTCGAGCCCGACGAGGAATTCGAGACAAAACCATCGATACCCCTCGCTAACCAAGCGCCATTGCTCCTAGTCGTCGCGAACCTCGAGCTCGATGATCCGATAGCTCCGGGTTCCGATCGGAGCGCCGGCATTCCAAAACCGCACGCCCTCGTTTTCGTAGCCATCGATCTGCCGGTGGACGTGACCGAAAACGACCTGGCGGATTGGATGTCCGGCAGTGATCCCTGCGCCCTCCAGATGTCGAAGCAGGCGTGTCGTCGTCTTCCTTGAAGGAAACAAGAGCCAGCCGGCAAGCCGGTCCGCTCCGAGCCGGACCAGTGACCGGTAGACCCAGGCCGCCGGACCGCGCCGAGGTGGAATTTCGCCCCACCGCCTTCGTTGCCGCTCAAGCGTGGCACGATCGATGCCCTTCTTGTTCGCGGCGTCGCCGTGCATAAAGGCGGCATCTCCGAGCACCAGCTCAAAAGGGTGGCTCGCGAGATTTTCACGCCGGGCGGCCAAATCATCCAGCATCGAGCCGTAGCTCGGGTGACAGTCATGGTTGCCCTGGAGAACGTGAATCCGCACGGCAGGGCATCGCTCCATGAGCGTCTCGATCATGCCACGGGCCTTCTCGACCGCTTCCTCCACGGCGAGGCCGGTGAGCCAGTGAAAGTCAAAGACGTCTCCCAGCAGAACGAGGTCGTCGATGCCCTGGAGCCGCGACGGCAATTCATCCCAGTCGTCCTGACCACGCGAGTGTGGAGTGAAGAGATGCAGATCGCCGAGGGCAAGAACGCGGCGCGGGCGGGAGGAGGACATCGCTTTGATTCTACGACGGCAGACTGGTCCCGCCTGTTCAATCCTCAACTTCCCAGAGCTACCCTTGCCCGCCCGCGCGGTACCGGAGGTCGTCCTGAATTTCTCCCCCTGCTCCCATTCCTCCAAGGCAAGGAGACCAGCACAGTTCGACGTTCCTGCGAGACGTTTCCGATTCTGATTACCTGGGGAAATCTTCGTGCGACACGAGACACACTCCCCTTCAAAAGGCGGTTGCTTCTCTTAGGTATCGATTCTAAATATGGAGGCTATGATCTTAGGTAGATTTTCTTATGGAGCCCCGTCAATGGCACACGACCACCAGTTCTGACGTCTGCGGTGGAGGCGAGGCCGATCTCGTCTTATTCTTCGGGTCCCCGAGTGATCTGAGCGTCGATTTTGCTCGGAAGCTCCAGGATTCGTATCCGAACGCGGCGGTCGTGGGCTGCAGTGCCTGGGGGCATTTTCTGGGCGATCAAGTGCACACCGAGGGCTGCGGAGTGACCGCTCTCGATCTGGGCTCCGGCTGCGCAGTGGCTGAACCGGTTTCGCTCGCTCCCGAGGATCGGAAAACCGCCAGTCAGATCGCCAAGTCGCTCTGCGCGAACGGACAGCCGCGAGGAATCCTCATTCTCTGGAACGAACTTCATGGCAACGCGGAACAATTTCTTCTGGAACTCCGGCAGGAGTTGAGCCCCGGATGTCTGATTTTCGGAGGCCTTGCTTCCGACGACTTGAGCTTTGAGAGCATTGCTGTCTATGCAGGCGGCGAAGAGGTAGCCGGTGTGGCGGTGGGACTGTTTGGCGACAAACTGGCTCTGAGCTCGAGCTGCCAAAGCGGTTTTGCGCCCCATGGCCGCACCTACACGGTGACCCGCTCGGCCGGCGAGACCGTCCATGAAATCGATGGCCTGCCGGCACTGGACGTTCTCTGCGCCCATCTTGGTCCTGAATCCGAGAACCTTCCTCGTTCGGGTATGCATTTCCCCATTCAGCTTCTGACCGAGTCCGGAGAAATCGGCCTGCTGCGATCGCTGACCGAAATCGATCGCACGAACGGCACCTTTACCTGCGCCGGGATGATTCCCGAAGGGCCGGTGCGGCTGCTGACTTTCACGGAACCCGAGGACCTCTTTGAAGGTGCCGGCAAGGCGGCTGCGGAGGCGGTCCAGAACGGTCGTCCGAGTGTGGCACTGGTCGTCAGCTGCACGGGTCGCCGGAGCTTGTTCGGGCCGATGAGTGAGATCGAACTCGATTACGTTTCCGCCGCTCTCGGCAATGGGGTGCCCTGCGCGGGATTCTACGCGGGCGGTGAAATCGCCACGCTTGCCTCGACCCAGAAGAGCGAGTTGCACAATCAGACCATTGCGGTGACGGGCCTCAGCCTTGCGGACTCCCAGCGAACATGATCAACCCCTTCGAGAGACTCTTTGCGAAAGCGCTGGAAATTCCGCGTGAAGATCTTGGGCCCGATCGCTACCACGATCACATCCAGGCAAAACTTGAGAGCGCGAATCGATCTCAGCTCCTGCAGATTTACAAAATGGGCTCCGAGTTGTTCCGCTACACCGAGGACAATCGGAAGCGCCACGTACGCGCTCTTCAGAGGGCAGCCGACGAAGCACAGCAGCTGGTTCAGGAGCTGGAAGAGGCGAATGCCCAGAAACTGGACACGCTGACTCGTCTGGCAGAACTCGTTGCGTCACTGGGGGTCAGTGCGGAAACTGAAACCAGAAGCGGCGGACTGGATGCGCTGGTGGGGCAGATCAAGGAACTGGTCGAGTCGCAGAAGCGGCACACCGCTGAAATTGACGAGGCTCGATGGGTCGCGGTGGAGGCCGCTGAGGCGAGGAGTCGGTTTCTCGCCAACATGAGTCACGAGATTCGAACCCCGATGAATGGGATCATGGGGACTCTGAATCTACTCTCGGAAGAACGTCTCGGGGAAGAGGACCGTCAATACCTCGAGGTGGTGCGCCGGTCCACCCGAGCGCTGATCACTGTCCTCAACGACATCCTCGATTTTTCCAGGCTGCAGGAAGGTGGCGTGGAAATCTCCAACGCCCCTTTGAGTCTGCATGACCTGTGCAGGGACGTTCAGAACATCTTTCGCCTGGCAGCCGAGGGTAAGGGAATTGATCTCCAACTCCACCTGGACGAGGAACTGCCGGCTACGGTTTCCGGCGATGAAACCCGCCTTCGCCAGATCCTCAACAACCTCGTGGGAAATGCCACCAAGTTTACCGAGGCGGGAGTCGTGCAGATCCGGGTTTCCGCCAGGACGGACCGGCTGATTTTTGAAATTTCCGATACCGGAATCGGCATGGGTCCGGAAGCGATTTCCCGTCTCTTCAGCCCGTTTCGTCAAGGGGACGACTCGATCACGCGCCGCTTTGGCGGCACCGGACTCGGTCTTTCCATCAGCCAGAATCTCGCTGAACTCATGGGCGGCAGGATCCGCGTGCGCAGTGAGGCGGGAAAGGGTTCGACCTTCACTTTTCAGTTGCCGCTTGAGGCCCTGCCGGAATCTGCAGGGGGAGCTCGTCGGCGACCGAAGCCAGAGAGCAGTCTCTTGAAGAAGGTGCCGCCCGAAGATCGGCTTCGTGTTCTGGTGGCGGAGGACAACTCGATTAACCAGCTGGTCGCCCGGAAGTCGCTGGAGAGAATGGGGCATCGAGTCACCATCGCGTCCGACGGGCGGGAGGCGGTCGGTCACGCGGCTCGCGCTGACTTTGACGTCGTCCTCATGGATCTCCAGATGCCTGTGATGGATGGCATCGAGGCGGCCGGAAAAATCAGACAACTCCCCGGAAGAAGAGGAAGACTGCCGATCTTCGCCATGACCGGTCACGTCATGGACGAGAGCCGCAGGGCCTGTGCCGAGGCAGGGGTCAACGGCTTCATTCCCAAACCGTTCGACCTGCTCACTCTGCGAGACACTCTCGAGGGATGTCTGGAGGCCGGTCGCTGATCCCGAGCCATGCTGATCGGAATTTCCCTCGCCCTGTGTTCCGCCGTCCTCCTCGGCAACTACGCGCTGCCCTCCAAGTACGCCAAGGGCTTCTCCTGGGATCACGTATGGGGCGGGTTCTTCTTTTTCGGGATGGTTGTCATTCCCATCGTCGTGACCTTCGCGATGGTCGGTGACCTATGGGAGATCTACGGAAAAATTTCGGGCTGGGTCATTCCGACGATGCTTGCGCTGAGTTTTTTCTGGGGGATCGGCAACATCCTCTGGGGCTACAGCATTGCCTCGATTGGCATGGCGCTGGCGTTCAGTCTGTTTCTCGGAGTGATCACCTCCATCGACACGCTGCTGCCACTGCTTCTGGTGCCCGAGGGGCAGGAAAGTGTGATTGGCACCAGGATCGGAACCATCATCCTGCTTGGGATTGCCACGATCGTTTCGGGAATCGCGATCAATGGCTACGCGGGCGTTCTTCGAGATAGGGAGAAAACCGGCGAGACGGCAACCTCAGATTCGAGAGCGGTGCGGCGCGGGATCTTCTGCTGTGTACTCGGTGCGGTTTTTGCCGCGGGATTCAATCTCGCCTATCACGTGGGCAACAACCTCGGTGGGATCGGTGAGATCGCGGAGATGCAGTTCGGGTACGCCCCATGGGTGGCTCGCCTGGCGGTGCTGTTCCCGATTTTCATGGGGGCGGCCTTGTCCACGATGGTCTTTTTCGTGTTCCGCATCACCAAGGCAGGGTCCTGGGGAAACTATACCGGAAAATACGCCCTGCTCGGCGTCGGCATGGTTGCGATCATGGCGGTTTTTCACGATGCCGCGTTGCTGATCTACGGCCTCGCCGCCTACCATTTGGGAGAACTGGGAACTTCAGTAGGGTTCGCCATCCTGGAGACGGGAGCCATCGTCGTCGCCACCGCCAACGGAATCCTCACCAAAGAGTGGCACGGCACGAGTGCGAGGAGCAGGAAAACCTTGGCCGTGAGTCTGGCCGTGGTGATTTTCGGCGTTTTGATCGTCGCCCGCGCGAACTATCTGAAGGTCGCGGCAGATGAGGAGGGCGCCGTCCCGGCCACAGCCCACGGGCTGAAACCCTTGTGATATAGGCATCTCAGTGGATGAAAGAGGCGCCTGTGGATGCTGCGAAAGTGAGAAATAATATCGAAATCGGAAACATTTCCGAATACAATGTGTTTACTTGGTGGTCGAACTCGACTATTCATCTTGCCATCTCGGAGAGTTTCCGTTCAGAATCCGCCACCTGCCACGCCTGTGAAAACTTCCCGCTCATCTTTCCGTCCTTCAGGGGCCTGCAAGGCTCCAAAAGGAGTCGCGATCGTGATCTCGGTGATGCTGCTCTCTCTGCTCTCCGTGCTCTTCCTCGCACTGTTCTCGATGAGTCGCACCGAAATGCGCTCGGCGACGATCTACTCTGACCAGTTGGAAGCGCGCAACCTCGCTGATATCGCCAACAACGTCGTGATCGGGCAGATCCGTGATGCTACCGGTAGGGTCGGGGAGGCCTGGGCTTCCCAGCCGGGCGCGATTCGCCGGTACGGCCTGAATGGACAATTCAAAGCGGGCCACAAGCTCTACTCGGACTCGGACATGGTGGAGGGCATCGAGACTGATCTGGCCAACGATCTTCCCGATTCGAACTGGGACAGCGCGGCGAACCGCGCGCGTTATGTCGACCTGAATGAACCCGTGGTTCGGGACGCGGGCGTGCAGTCCCCCATCGTACACTTCCCGATCGTGGATCCCCGAGCGGCAGATCCTGCTTCGGGCAACCCAGTGGAGGGCTTCTCCTATTCGGCAGGAGTGAACGGAGTGGTCACCGGCGCGAGTGACGCCCGACTTCCCATGCCGGTGGAGTGGCTGTACGTGCTCCATGACGGTACAGTGGGTTACCTCGACTCCAGCAATACCTTCCAGGCTCGCACCACGGGCGGGGCTGCCGTCGTCCCCGACACGGACAACCCCATCGTCGGAAGGGTTGCTTTCTGGGCTGATGACGAGAGTTCGAAGGTTAACGTCAATACCGCCTCAGAACCGACCTATTGGGACCTGCCCCGGACGGTTTCGGCCAAGCTTTCGGGGAACAACCCGGAGGACGAGGATCTCGCTTATGCCAAGTACCAGCCTTACAAGGGAGAATTTCAGCGTTACCCCGGACACCCTGCGCAGACTGCCCTGAGCCCTATTCTTTTTCCTGGCATCACGCTCACCGATGCACAGAAGGAGGCCATCTACGATCTCGTGCCTCGGGTCGTGCCTGGCGGTTCGAAAAGTGGGACCGTCTTTACCCAGAATACCACTGGCAACGAGCTTCAGCCCGAAAATCCCCCACATCATCTCTATGCCTCCGTGGATGAGTTCCTGCTTGGGGTCGATCGCCAGGCCCAGACGCTTGTCAATCGTCAACAGCTCGAGCGGAGCCGATTCTTCCTTACCGCTCACAGCAGTGCGCCCGAACTGAACATGTTCGGCCTGCCTCGCATCTCGATCTGGCCGATCGACGCGGAGCAAAGGCCACAGGCCGCCTGGTCGGCCTTCGACAGGGCGATGAAATTCGCTTCCACGGTCGGGGGGCGTCCTTACGCCTTCCAGAGGTATGATTCACGAAGCCCTACGGCGTGGCAGAGTAAGGTGCCTGAGAATGATGATCTCTATAAATACGCCCAGCGTCTCCTGCAGACGACGATTCCGGGTCAGGGTGGAAAATTTATGACGAAGTGGGATGCGGACACTGACCAGATTCTGACTCAGTCCTTCGACTACATACGAAGCACGAATCTTAACGATCAGACCCGTTCCAACCCGTTTACAAGCAGTAGCAGCGACGAGGATCGCGGTTACGTAGTTCCGATGCAGGAGGGAAACACGATGGGCTTCGGCCGCTACCCGACCGTCTCGGAAATCGGGATCATCTTTATCTGCTCGCGAAATCCAAGTACGGATCCCGAGTCGGGAGATCCTGCGCGTAACGCCGCCAATACGCGATATGAAACGCAGAGCGGCAACACTCTATCCGGAAATGACGTTCTGGTACAGGCGTATGTCTTTCTTGAGTCTTTCACGCCGGGGCAGGGCTGGACGGATATGAATTCCAGGGTCATTGGCAGAGTCACGCTTCGTGGGTTTGGCATCGAAGGAGATTCCTTTTACGCGAAACCATCCCATACTGTCACTCAAAAGGTCAAGCCGGGCGGGGGTTGGCACGGTCGGAAATGGGGCGGCGGACAGGGAATTCGGGGCTGGGGTGATGGCAGGTTTTCCTCGCAGTTCATGAGGGTTCCCGCTGGAGATGACGGGACGGCTCCGGACGAGATGGATTTTTCAGGTGGCACCGTCAGCATCGAGATCGAGGATGACAACGGGAGTGTAATTCAGACCATCGAGGCCAGATTCCCTGATGCGACGCTGCCAGTTCCTGCCCTGGTCCAGGCGGGTCCTGATTGGTGGCTGAGCAGTGGAGGCGGAAAGAATACCAATATGGATGATGGCAACGACAAGCGCGCTTGGTGGGCCTTCGAAGACGTCATCGCTCAGGTACCGGATGGGAATGGAGGAACAAGGGATCTCTACGGTCGTCGCAAGCGCATGGATAGTACCCCGTTCTATCCTTGGGGACCAGCAACGGATCCTCCCTCGCACCGGGGAGGTCGAGTTCGAGCCAATGACCGCAATCGCGGACCGGGTAAGGGATCGATGGTACTGCCGGTTGACGTTGTTCGCTCACTGGCGCCACATCATGGTGACTACCGGCATATTGCCGCCTCCCAAACGGTGCCCGAGAGAGTCTTCAAGCCCGGTTACTACTATTTTGATAAAAACCGGATGTCCGATCATACCATGAGCCAGGAAGCTGGGATGCACTACAACCATGGTTTCTCCAACGGTGTGATTGAGGATGCCTTTGAAAACCCCAATAGCTACTCTGGAGTCGTCTCCTCCCAACTCACAGATGGGAAGTACCATTTCTCTAAGATGCCCGACCGGCCTAAGGGCTACTGGGACGAGGACGGCCCACAGACGCTAAATCAAAATCTTCAGACGGGCGATTTCGACAACGGACTCAGCGTCACCTGCGATGGGGCCTATATCAACAAGCCCGATGAAGGAAATGTGATGCGCGCGAACAGAACGGGGCAGAGTAGCAATGCACTCGACAAAGATATCCCCTACTTCAGCCAAAACTGGAAAACAACCGAGATCGGGACCACCTATCAGTCTCCGAATCGGATGGTGCCTTCGCCGGTCATGTTCGGATCGCTTCCGACCGGCGTGAAGCGTGATCGCCCATGGGAAACCCTGCTATTCCGCAAGCAGGACAGCCACCCCAACAGCGGCACATTTCACCCACAGGACCACCTCTTTCTCGACCTGTTCTGGATGCCGGTCGTAGAGCCATACGCCATCTCGGAGCCCTTTGCGACCGCCGGCAAGATTAACCTCAATACGCAGATTCTGCCCTTCGGCTACATCGACAGAAAGACCGGACTTCACGCCCTCATCGGGGATGAGCACATGCTCGCGGTTCCAGATATTGAAGCGGAGGTCTACAAGATCTGGGACCATGCCTACGCCGACTACAAGGTTCCAGACCCTCCCGAGGGGCTTCGCCTGCCTGTTCACAAGGAAAAGACCCTTGAGCAACTGGATACCAAGTTCGCGACTGGGGAGATTTTCCGTACCGCCTCAGAGATCTGCGATCTGCACATCATTCCAGACACGACGAATAGCGGCGTTGGCTACACCCAGCCTGATGCGAGCAATATGACCGCCTTCTGGGATGCGCACTCTCCGACGGGCGACAACTCCCGGGAGCGTCCGTACGCCAACCTCTATCCCCGGCTCACGACGAAGTCGAATGCCTTCCGGGTTCACGTCCGCGCACAGACTCTTCGAAAGGGTCCGATCTCCGCGAGCAACCCACCGGACGTGTTTAACCCCGACCGCGACAATGTCGTATCCGAGTACCGTGGTTCGACTGTGCTTGAGCGCCACCTCGATCCGAACACGCCGGGCATTCCCGACTACGGAACGGATCTTTCGAGGATCGGCGGAGAGTCCCTCGACCGTTACTACCAATTTCGCGTGATCCATTCCAAGCGCTTCGATCCATGATCTCCCCTCGACCCCATTCCACACCCACTTCCTTGTTTCGAGGACTCCGCAGTCTCCGGAGCCTCAAAAAGGCCTTCAGCCTGATCGAGGTCACCATCGCCCTTGGCATCATCTCCACAGGGATGCTCCTCCTCGTGGCTCTCATGCCCTTCGGCGTGCAGAACCTTCAGGAAGCATCGAGCAAGGCCCTGGAGCGTCGAATCGCGCAGAATATCATCTCCGACATGCTTCTCAATGACTGGGATCAGCTGCATAAGTTTGACGCCACGAACGTCGCGGGACTTCGCTACTACGACACCTACGGCATTGAGATCACCGGGGCGAGCGCCTCCAGTGATCCCGAATCCGTCTACACGGTACGGGTGCGGGTCATGCCACGCGACGTGCGGCTCGATCACGACAATACTCTGGGCTCCGCCCCGGCGGCCACGCCAGCCGCCTATAACTTGCCCGATGATCCCACGTCTCTGCCCACCACGACGGCCTATAATCTCCGGCGGATCCTCATCGACGTGACCGCCATTCCGGACTCCAATTTCACCGTGAACGCCAACACGGGAATCAATTACCGGACCTATTCTTCCATCGTCTCCAATATGATGGACGTCGATACGATTACGCAGCCTTAGACCACGATGCCCCAACCCTCTTTACCCCCATCGTCCCCGACTACCGGGACTGCTCGTCGATCCGTCTCGCGTCGAGGTTTCACCCTTGTCGAGATGCTGGTCTCGATTTCGATCTTTGCGCTCATTCTTGCAATGACGGCTCGGATCGTGAACGACGCCCGCACCACTTGGAGCAGCGCCTCCTCAAGGGTGAGTCAGTTCCGGGACGCACGGCTCGCGTTCGAACTGATCACCCGCAACGTCAGCCAGGCCACGCTCAACACCTACTTCGATTACGACGATCCTGCAAATCCTACAGCGTACGTCCGGAACTCCGAGCTGCACTTCATCACAGGCAATGCCGAAGGATCGAACAAGATCCTGGCTGCCTCCTCCCCCTTGGACGAGCGGCCGACCGACTGTATTTTCTTTCAGGCCTATCTCGGGCACACCGAGACGGACGAGTACCGCAACCTTGGCAATCTGCTCAACGGACGCGGCTACTACCTGGAGTTCACCGATGGCACGGAGCTGCTGCCGCAGTTTCTTTCCACTTCCGGCTATCCTGGAAGGGCACGGTTTCGACTTTGGGAATGGATGCCGCCTAGCGAGTACGTGAGTGCCACGGAGAAGGGCAACGAGATCTATGCGAATCCGACGGGCAACGCCTGGTTCGATAGCGACACGCAACTCAAGAGTGGAGGACGCTCGAGGCTGGTCGCGGATAACGTCATCGCGATGATCATCTCGCCCCGCAGCGCCCTGCCCGATCCCGGGGCGACCTCGGCTGCTCCTGATCCATGGGAGATCGCTCCGAACTATCACTATGACTCCCGCTCCGCGGGACCAATTCCAGGGAGATCCCTTCAGCACCTGCTTCCGCCCCTCGTGCAGATCACTCTGGTCGCCATCGACGAACCTTCCGCACTGCGACTTGCCGCCCAAAACGGAGCGGCGGCGCCGACCCTCGTCTATGGAACATCTGCCGGGACCACCATTTTCAGCGATCCCGCGAACTACGAGGACGACCTGGAGAACCTTCAGAACTATCTGTCCGCCCAAAGCATCAACTTTCGGGTCTTCTCGACCACCGTCGCTCTTCGCTCCGCTAAATGGGACGCCAACTCCTTCTAATCATGCCGTCGTCATCTTCTCTCCCTCGCCTGCCTCGGAACCGGCACGGCCGATGCTCCGGTTTCACCCTGCTTGAAGTCGTTGTCGTCATCCTCATCATGGTCGTGCTGATCACGATCGTGGGATCCGTATCCACCTCGACAAGCAAGGCGCTCGGGCTCACGACGGGAGGGGACAACGTCTACAACAAGCTGGTGGAGATCCAGCAAACCGCGATCTCGCGGAACACGGACGTTGAAATCCGCTTCTATCAGTACGTCGAGGAGTATGGGATCGGTGGAAACCATGTTCGTGCGATCGGGTTTCTCATGGAGAACGACGCTGGCACGATGGAACCAATCTCTCCACCGCTTGTTCTGGAGGCGCCGATCATCATTACAGGGGACTCGGGCCTCTCGACTTTGGTCAATCAAAGTTCCAGCCCGACGACGGAACCGGGTTCTCCTCTGGCCACGACGGTTCGGTACACCGGTTATCGGTATCGCTCGGATGGTTCCACGGACCTGCCCTCCGCCGCTGGCTCGGACACCTGGCATCTCACGATCGTGGATGAAAACACCTACGTTCCCGGCGCTACGCCGGCCAATTTCTACACGATCAAGCTCGACCCCTTCACCGGTCGGCTGACGCGCTATCGTCCGAACTAGCGGAGTAGTCATGGGTAGTCTTGGGTAGTCTTGGGGTAGGGACGAGGGTCCCTCCTCGTCCGGGGAGGAGCGAAGCGACGGACCGCCCGCGTCATCGGGCAGCCCGCAGAGTGGGTCGATGCCTGGGCACGGAGATGACCGGCTGGTCGTAGCGGTCCGCCGACGGTCGCCTTGGGCTCCCTGCGGAGGCGCAGGGACGCACCTCCCTACCTTTTCGCTTCCTCTGTGCGCGTGAGCCTCCGCCTAGCGTTGCTCCAGCCTCAACGGCGGGTCTCGGGCGATGTGCCGCCCTGCGGTTTGTCCTTGGTAAGAAGATTGCCAACCTTCCCTGAGGCACGAAATGCCCTGATCAGAAGCGCGATTCCTAAGCCCCTCCCGCCAGATACTCGAAGAGGGCGAGATCGATCGGATCGGCGGTGCTGAGCCGAAAGAACTGCGCCCCGTTCGTTTCGCAGCAGTTTCGAAGAGCGGCTGAGTGGGCCTCGATTCTGACCTGGTAGGCCTCGCGTGCTTGTTCGGGATCGATGAATTTTCTTTCCCCGCTTTCGAGGTCGGTGAACCAGATCGCATCCTGGTAGCCGAACTCGATTTCCTCGGGGTCGAGGATCTGAAAAACGACGCACTGGTGCCCGCGCACCATGATGTCGCGCAGCCGGTCCTCGAGCATCTCCGTGGGAGCCAGTAGGTCCGAGATTAGCACCACGAGGCCACGCCGATGAATCATCGCGGCGATTTCGGCAAGAGGTCCGTCGAGATCGGTGCCTCCACCCGGTTCCTGGTCGAGTTCCTGGAAGATCCGTTGCAGGTGGCTGATGCGGCTTTTGGGAGGAAGCACCTCGTCGAGTCCTTCGGAAAAAGTGAACAGTCCAACGGCGTCCCCCTGCCCGACCAGGAAGTAGGCGAGGGTGGCTGCGAGGGTGCCGGCGTAGTCCGCCTTGGTGATTTCGCCGGAGCCGAAGCCCATGGACTGGCTCCGGTCGACGAGAAGGTGGGCGCGGAGGTTGGTCTCGTCCTCGAAACGCTTCACGTAGGCGCGGTCGCTCTTGGCGAGGACCTTCCAGTCGATCCGACGAGGGTCGTCGCCGGGGCTGTAGTCGCGGTACTCGCTGAACTCGGCGGAGAAGCCGTGCCATGGACTGCGATGGATTCCTTTCCATAGGCCTTCCATGATCGCCTTGACCCTCAGTTCGAGGGGCTTGATGCGCATCAGTGCTGCTGGATCGGGGGCGATAGCCACGAGCGAAGTCTATCGCCGAACTGCCGCCGGGGGAACGGGAAACAGTCTCGCCCCCGGAATCCACGGGGGGTCGATGGGCACCCGGGCCCAGAGCTGCGGTGGTCGGGACGAAGTTTCCTCTTCGTCGGGGGGAGCGACACCGTGAAGAAGGCGCGGGGTAAGCCTCCGTACTCTCCGTCAACGAGTCAAAGGCCCGATTACTCCTGAGCCTGAGCCCCTTAGCGCCTTGGCACCTTGGCACCTTGGCACCTTGGGCCTGAGCCCCTTAGCTTCCTTTGCGCAGGTTGTACCAGGCGCTTCGGTAGGCGAAGAGAACGAAGCAGATACCCGCGCATAGCAGGATGGCGCGGCTGGGTTCGGGGGCCACCGAGGTGGCAACCGGAGTGCCTTCTACGTCTTGGAACTCCTCGACCATGGCGATCTCATTGGCGCTTGGAGTTGGAACGCCTGCGTTGTCCGCGAACACGATGGGGGCGGAAGCAGACGCCAGAAGGGCGCAGCAGATGAAGACGGAGAGGCTCAGGGGGCGGGTCATTGGTAGCAGGGGTTGCTGTGGTGGGGGTACCTTGAGACCATGTCACGCTCGCCCGTGGTATGTAAACGGAAAACTGCGGTTTCTGCAAAATGTCGAGGAGGCAGGGATGGCGCCCCGAGTCGGTTGATATCGGAGGCACCGCCCGTTTGCGTGCTGCGGGGCGACCCCGAATCGAGCAGATCCCTGCTAGATCCCCGCGACTTCCTCGGAGCGCAGCCTTCGCCATTCCCCGGGCGCAAGATTGGCATCGAGGACCACGTGGGCCACACTTTCACGGTGAAGCGAGGTGACGCGGTTGCCGACGGCGTGAAACATGCGCTTCACCTGATGATATTTGCCTTCGCAGAGGGTGACTCGTGCCGTTCTCAAGGCGACGACCTCCAGCATGGCGGGGGCCGTGACGAGGTCTTCGTAGGCGAAATAGATGCCGCTGGCAAAGACGCCGGCGGTCTCGGGGGAGACGGGATCGGCAGTCTCCACGAGGTAGACTTTTGGAAAATGCTTCTCGGGCAGGGTCAGGCGCCGCGACCAGCCTCCGTCGTTGGTGAGCAGAAGCAGACCGGTGCTTGCCCGATCAAGGCGACCGGCCAGGTGCAGGTCGTGGTCTGGGTAGGCGTCCCCAAGGAGATCCATCACGGTGGGATGCACGGGGTCGGTGGTGGCGCTGAGGTAGCCCGCCGGTTTGTGGAGCATGAGGTGAATCCGCTCGCGGAACTGAAGCACGCGGTTGTCGAGTTCCACTTTTGCAAATTCATCGACTTCGAGGAGTCCGTCCCGAGTCACCGCTCCATCTACGCGCACCCGGCCGGAAGCAATGGCTTGACGGATGTCGCGGCGCGCCTTTGCTGAAAGTCGGGCGACGAGCCGGTCCAGTCTCATGGTTCACGCTGGGCTGTCTTGGCCCTCGATTCAATGCTTTCGGTCTTGTCTCTTGTCTCTTGGCTTTCGCTGATCGCGCACCGAGGGATAGGGGTGGCAAAAATGGGGCAGTACAACGAACTCGTGATCCTTCGGGAAAGCGATCTGGGACAGATTCTCGACGCTGGCGACGAGTTGGGCGACGTCTTGCTGCCCTCGGCGCAGGTCGATCCGGATCTCGAGCCGGGTGACACCGTGAAAGTCTTTCTGTACCGAGACTCGGAGGATCGACCGATCGCGACGCGGGAGACACCTCAGGCGCAGGTGGGCGACATCGTGCTTCTCAAGGTGATCGACACGGGTCGGGTGGGGGCTTTCCTCGACTGGGGCCTGCCCAAGGATCTGCTGCTGCCGCATTCGAATCAGAAGGGGCGTCCGCAGGCAGGGGATTTCATCGTCGTGGAGATTCTCCTCGATGAGGTGAGTGGCCGCATCGTGGCAACCCAGAAGATTCTTCGGAAGGCTCTCGAATCCCGGGACCGCCATCCGACCTATGCCCGGGGTCGCAAGGTTCAGGGACTGGTCGCCTCGGGAAGTGAGATGGGTTGGACGGTAATCGTCGAAGGGGCCTATCTGGGGATGCTCTATGCCAACGAAGTGTTCCGCACGCTTCGCGAGGGGGATGAGGTGGAGGTCTACGTGCGGGAGATTCGTCTCGATGGGCGCATTGACCTCAGTCTCGAGCCGACGGATCACTCGCGCATCCCGCCGCTTCGGAATCGCATTCTGACGGCCATTGAGGAGGCTGGGGGATTTCTACCCCTCCATGACCGGAGTTCCCCGGCTGAGATTCAGCGGGCCTTCGAGTGCAGTAAGAAGAACTTCAAGAAGGCAGTCGGGGCGCTCTACAGAGAGAAGCGAATCGATCTTTCTCCGGAAGGGCTCCGGCTCCGAGACGCGGGCTAGGGGGTGGAGCACCGAGCGCGGCGACCTTGCTTGATGCTCTTCCTAGACCTTCTCGGCGACTTTGGATGCGGGCGTCTCCTCTTTTTTGAGCAGGGCGAGGAATTCCTGGAGCGCGTGGGAGGTCGGCTTGCCTTTGCGGCGGAGGGCTGCCAGGGGGCGCACGAGTTGGGGTGTGGCGTCGAGGGGGCAGGAACCGAAGGTACCGTCCTTGACCTCGTCGACGACGCTGCTCTCGGGCACGATCGCGACGCCGCCGACGACGCGGACGGCCCGCTTGAGCATCTCGACGTTGTCGAACTCGAGGGCGGGCTCGATGTCCACACGGGCCTTGCGGAAGGCGCGGTCGATTGACTTGCGGGTCGGCATCTCAGCCTCGAAGGCGAGAAATTTTTCCCCGCGGAAGTCCTTGAGAGAAACCGTCGCCTGCGACGAGAACGCGTGATCGGGGGGGAAGAGGGCGACCAGCGGCTGCTCATTGAAGAGATCGATGACGACTTCAGCGCGGCGTTTGGGGTAGGCGACGATTCCGATGTCGACGCGGCCTTCAAGGACCAAGTCGTAGATTTCATCCCAGCGGGCATAGGTCGCCTCGATCTTCACGTCGGGGAACCGGGAGCGGTACTCGGCCTCGATGGCGGGGAGGTCGTGGAGGCCGAAGCTCGCGATGACTCCGACGTTGAGACTGCCCTTCACCGTCTCCCCGAGGTTGCCGAGCTTGACCTCGATCTCACGGTAGGTCTCAAAGATGTCCCGAGCGTACTGATGAAACGTTTCACCCTCGGGAGTGATGGAAAAGTTCTTGCGGCTCCGTTCGAAGAACCGGACGCCGTAGCGCACTTCGAGGTTGCGGATCTGCTGGCTCACTGCGCTCTGGGTGATCTGGTTGCGGCGGGCCGCTTCGGAAAAGCTTTCAGTGTCGACGAGGTCGCAGAAGACTTTGAGTGTTTCGATTTGCATGGCTGGAGGAGATAAACGGGTATTTGAGGCGACGAGGGCCGTCGCCGATTTGGTTATAGGGGAAAACCCTATATTAGGTTTTTGAATCAAACAAGTGATATCTCGCAGGCGTAAGAGAATTTGATGCCTGCTTCGCCACTCGCTGGGTGCTGGTCAGGAGAAATTGCCCGTAAGGACTAGTGGTCGTCCCCGGCAAGGGGGCCTCCGCGCACGACCTCGCCGTGGAGGAAACGGTTCTCCGGGCGAGCGGTCTGCTTTGATTTTTCCTGCAAGTCAGGCTAGAAGCGCTCATGGCAAACTATGACTTCGACGAGGTCCCCGACCGCGCCGATACCGGCAGTCTCAAATGGAACAAGTACGCGGGCCGCGACATGCTTCCCCTGTGGGTGGCCGACATGGATTTCAAGGCGGCGCCCGAGATCCTCGACGCGCTTCACGCCCGCATCGATCACGGCGTGCTCGGTTATACCAAGCCCTGGTCGCGGGTGATCGAGTCGGTCCAGAGCTACCTCTCCCGGCAGCACGGTCTGGTGGTCGAGAAGCCGGAGCATCTGATCTTCACGCCTGGCATGGTCCCCGTGCTCAACCTCGCCTGCAACGCCTTCTGCAAGCCCGGCGAGGCGGTCATGACCTGCAGTCCGGTGTACCCGCCCTTCCTGAGCGCTGCCGGACTCCGAGGACGCACCCTCATTGACGTGCCGCTCATGCTCGATGCGGAGGACCGCTGGACCTTCGATCTGGGTGCGATGGAGGCTGCCTGCACTCCGGAAACGCGCGTCTTCATTCTGTGCAATCCGCACAACCCGACGGGCCGCTGCTACGACGAAGCGGAACTTCGCTCGATCGGGGAGTTCTGCGAACGGCACGATCTGGTTCTCATTTCCGACGAGATCCACTGCGACCTGGTGCTCGAGGAAAAGGCCGAGCACCTCTGTCTGGCGGCGCGGCTTCCCGAGTTCGCGGAGCGGACCATCACGATGATGGCCCCAAGCAAGACCTACAACCTGCCCGGGCTCTGCTGCGCCTTCATGCATCTGCCGGGAGATGGCATCCGCCGCCAGTTCGAACGGGCCGCCGCCGGCATCTTCACGGAGGTCAATAGTCTCGGTTACGCTGGTCTGATGGCAGCCTATGACCACGGCGAGCCCTGGCGGCAGGAACTGATCACCTACCTGCGCGGAAACCGGGATCGCGCGTACTCGCAGCTCGCGGAGCATGCGCCGGCGGTCGGGCTGCGTCCCATGGACGCAACCTATCTCGCGTGGATGGACGTGGCTGCGCTTGGCCTCGATCACCCCTGCGCGCACTTCGAGGAACACGGGGTCGGGTTGTCGGATGGCCGCGATTTCCGGGGGCCGGATCATCTCCGGCTCAACTTCGGCTGTCCGCGCTCGCTTCTCGACCAAGGGCTGGAGCGCATCGTCACGGCGGTGGACGCGGCGGTTGCCAATTCCTGAGCCCATCGGTTTCGCTGCAATGAGCCCGGAAGCCGCGGAGGATCGAGCCGTCCGCTCGATCCTCCCGACCCGGTAAAAAAAGGGGTGCGCCCTTGTAAGCCGGATTCTGTTCCTCTGCCGGAGCGGAGGTGACGACCATTTATCTGGACCGTGACCGAGGTCACGTCCCCCGGCCGAAGCCGGGTGCGACTAATACCCGAGGAATGGTTCCGCCGAAGCGAAACCGGGCGGACGACCCGTTTCCTCTGTTCTGTCTTGCACCGCATGGGGTTTGTCCTGCCCCCTTCCTCGCGGTCGGGGCGGTGAGCTCTTACCTCGCCATTTCACCCTTACCCGGCAAGCCGGGCGGTTTGTTTTCTGCGACACTTTCCGTCAGCCGGGGCTTGCGCCGTCGACCGCCCTCCTTTTCAAGAGGCATGCTATCCTGTGGTGTCCGGACTTTCCTCTCGGCCTGCCGAAGCAGTCCGAGCGGCCGCCCCGGGCGCGCTCCACCCTAGGACGGATCCCGCAGACGGAAACCCTTTTCGACTGGTACGATTCGTGATCTCCTTCTGACCATGACCTCCGCCCACCACGGATTCCTTGCTGCCAGTTTTCCGGCCCTTTTCGCCATCGTGATGGCCATCGCCATCGCCATCGCCATCGCTGCCCCGTCTGCGGCGGCCAACGAGCGGCCGAACCTGCTCTTCATCATGGCGGACGATCATGCCGCCAATGCGATCTCCGCCTATGGCGGGCGGCTCGCGGAGGTCGCCCCGACGCCGCATATCGACCGCATTGCCAAGGAGGGCATCCGCCTCGGGAAATGCTTCGTCACCAACTCGATCTGCACGCCGAGTCGCGCGGTCATTCTCTCCGGGCAGCACAGCCATCTCAACACCGTGCTCACGCTGGACGACGCGTTTCCCGGTCCCGAGGCTGGAGTCCCGAACGTGGCGGCGATTCTCCAGCGGGGCGGCTACGAGACGGTGCTCTTTGGCAAGTGGCACCTCCGCTCCGAGCCCTGGGGATTCGATTTCTGGAAGGTGGGACCGGGGCAGGGTCTTTATCACGACCCCGTGTTTCAGACTTCCACGGACGGGCGGCCCTACGAGCCTCACCGGGCGAAGAGGATGCCGAGGGTGAAAGGCTACTACACGGATCTGGTCACCGACGATGCGCTCGACTGGCTCGGACGGTGGCATGCCGATCAGGAAGCAGGAACAAAGCGGCAGCCCTTTTTCATGATGCTCCATCACAAGGCGCCCCACGGAAAATGGGAGCCGGCGGATCGCCACCGGGACTACCTCGCCGAGGTCGAGATTCCCGAGCCGGCCACGCTATGGGAGGACTTTTCCCACCGCTCCGAAGCGACCCGCGAGATGGGCACCTCGATCTCGAGGCGCAACGCGACCCGACGCAACATGGTCGATGACGTCCAGAAGGAGAACTGGCCCTCGGGGCGGATCGACATGACCGGCCTCAGCGAGAAGGAGAAGACTCAGGTGGCCTACCAGAAGTACCTCAAGGACTACCTTCGCTGTGTGAAGGCGGTCGATGAAAACGTCGGACGCGTGCTGGGCTGGCTTGATGAATCGGGGCAGGCGGCGGACACGCTCCTCATCTACACTTCGGATCAGGGCATGTTCCTGGGCGAGCACGACTACTTCGACAAGCGCTGGATCTACGAGGAGTGCTTCCGGATGCCTTTCGTGGCACGGTGGCCCGGACGCATCGCGCCGGGCACGGTCGAGCAGGAGCGGCTCTGCTCGAATCTGGACTTCGCTCAGACGTTTCTCGATGCGGCCGGCATCGATGCGGCGGCCGCGCCAGCGATCGTCACGATGCAGGGCCGGAGTCTTCTTCCCGTGCTTGAGGGCAAAGCCACGCCCGACTGGCGAAGCTCGGTGTACTACCGCTACTGGATGCACCTGGCTCACCATTACGTACCCGGTCACTACGGGGTTCGAACCAATCGCTACAAGCTGGCCTTTTTTCACGGACGCGCTCTCGGGGCGGTCTCCGAGGAGCAGTTTCCGCCTACGACTGCGGGCTGGGAGTTCTATGATCTCGAGAGCGACCCCGAAGAGATCAGCAATCAGTACGACAATCCCGAGTACGCTGAAATCATTGCTGAGCTCAAGCTTGAGCTCGACCGTCTCAAGAAGCAGTACCGTGACGAGGACGAGCAGTTTCCTGAGCTCGAGGCGCTTCAGGACCGCTAGGGCGAATGGCACTTGGTTCGTGGGGGGTCGAGGATTTTCGATGGTAGAGACGCCCCAAAGGGGCATCCTAATCTAGCCCCGGGCATCGCCCGGGGTTCGTGGACGGAGAAAGAATTGAGCCCTGAAGGGGCGCCCTAACTACCTCGCCCGCGCAAGTATAGAGCGCCCCTACAGGGCTTGGATTTCTTTTTGTGCTGGTTCCTGGGGCGTTGCCCCAGGCTATGATAGGACGCCCCTTTGGGGCTCCGATGACAGTTGACTAGAAGGTGACTTCAAGTGCTTAACCAAGCGCCATTGCCGCTAGGGCGAATGGCCGGAGGTCCGCGAGCCGCGAACCAAGAAAAAGGTAGGGCGGGGCGTCCTCGACCCGCCGTCGCGGCTGCGGGCAACGCGAGGCGGTCGCTGGGCGCTCCCTTCGGCGGGTCCGGAGGCCCGCGCCCTACCTTGGTCGGAGGCCCTGCCACGGTCGGAGGCCCTGCTACGGTCGCACGGTCGCGTGATCCTCGGCCTCGATCGTCCGAATGGCGCTCGGTTAGCGGTCGTGGTCGGGGATTTTCGACGGTAAAGACGCCCCAAAGGGGCATCCTAATCTAAGCCCGGGCATCGCCCGGGGTTCGTGGACGGAGAAAGATATGAGCCCTGAAGGGGCGCCCTAAAAGCCTCAAGCGCCATTGTCGTTAGTCCGGCGTCTCGGTCCCCGAGAAGCTCATCTGCACCATGTGGCCGCCGGAGTAGGGGGCGCCGAGTCGCTTCGCTCCCGGAAGCGTGCCGAAGTAGAGGACCTCGCCGGCCAGCTGCTCTTCACGGCGGTTCCGCATGAACAGGAAGGCTCCGCCGCCGAGGGCGAATCCGGGCAGTCCCATCAGAAGTGCGAGCCGGAGCGGGCGCGGCATCCGAGCGGCTTCTGCAGCTTCGGCGGCCGCCAGTTCATCGGAGGCGGTCTGCTGAAGAGCGATTTTTTCGAGCGCCTCCTTCTCTTCTCGCTCGAACCAGAACAGGAGGTGGGAGGTCTTTCCGCTGAAGCGGTCGAGTTGATCGACGTGATCGGCGAGCTGGAGCGCGTCCTCGACGGCGCCCTTGCGCACCTCCTCCAGGCGTGCGTCGTCGAGCCGTTTCATCAGGCCGGGGCTGCGCCCAAGCTGAGTGGCTTCCGGGTTTCCGAGGAAATAGGCGACCACGAGGGCGTCGCGGTCCGGAAACCAGGTCGCGGCGGAGTTGTCGAGATTGGCCCCTCCGCTCGATTCCTGGCCGACGTCGAACACCAGGGTGTAGATCTCGATTTTCGAGTAGCTCGCGTGGTGCTCGAGAAATCGGGAGATCACCTCCTGCTGCGGCTCGCTGAGGAGGTGCTGGGGATTGACCAGAAAACTCTGCGGCGGATTGGCGAAGTAGTCGGGCAGGTGCGCTCCCTGCCGGGTGCCGCGCTCGAGCATCCGGTCTTCCGGCCGGATGGCGCTGCCATCGAGGACCTCGAGAGGCCGACGCATTTCGTAGACGATGCCGTCGCCCTTCATCGGCACGGGGGCGAGTGGATCGATCGGGCCTTCCTTCTGCGGTGCCTCGGATACTTCGGGGAGAAAGTCACCGGCAGAAGGAGCGGCGATTCTCTCGGAAAGCGGGGACAGCGGCCAGAGCGGCGTGTCCAGATCGGGAGAAGCGCCTTCCCAGGAAGGAAGCGGCAGGTAGGGAGCCGCGCCTGCGAGAGAAAGGCTGCTCGCAAGGATCAGGGCGGCGAGGAGTGCGCCGGCGGATGGACTGCGCCGACTCATGATTTTTTCGAAGGGGCAGATTCCGTCGAGGCCGGTCGGGGGGCCGGCAGTACACCGGGATCGGTATTTCCATCGCGGACTCGGCGCAACGCTTCCGGCAGAGGCTGGTTGGAACCCGCGCCGAGTTCCTTCGCCCGCCGCGAAAGCTTGATCGCAATTTTCCGAAGCGCCTGATCAAGAGTGTCGATGCATTTCGCGATGCCTTCGCCGTAAGCCCCTTCCATGAGGTCGGCCTTGCTCCTCCGAAGCGCCTTGCGAAGTGTCCTTGCGGGAAGGAGGCGCTCCGCGAGATAGCCGGTCACGATGGAGGCTTCGCGGGACGTCAGGTCAATGAACAGTAGGATCCCGTTGTCGTTGGGGCGCGTGGCGCCGATGCCTCGGATCGCGGCGCGGTTGAGAAGCCAGAAACCAAATTCGGCACGACGCGTGGCAGCGGGGAGAGTGTCGACGTAGACGGATAGGAAGAGCTGGGGAAAGCGCCGCTCGAAAGCGTCGAGCAGGTGGTTGAGGCGGTGGCGCGCTTCAGCAGGAAGGCAGTGGGCGGCGTCCATGATCCGGTCCAGCCCGACGTCGTCGGTCCCGTAGAGCAGATCAGCTTCCTCCATGGAAAAGCCGCAGTTCGGGCACAATGGGTCGCCCGGCCTGAGGGTAATGGCGCACCGCAGACATTGGCATTGGGGGATCGGTGGGAAGGCCTTCAACAAACTCAAGATGTTATGGAATCGTCAAAGAACAAGCTGGGAGAACTCGGGGAATTCCCGATGCTCGGTTCTTTGGAGAAGCCTGCCGCGGGGGTCATATTCCGTCTCGCTCGGCCCTGCATCGCCCTCTAGGCTCGCGGGTGAACTTCCTAGCCCATCTCCTCCTCGGCGGCCACGACTCCGAGTCGATGGCGGGTAGCATTCTCGGCGACTTTGTCCGGGGTGGCATTGAGGACCGTTTCCCTCCGGCGATCGAGGACGCGATTCGGCTTCACCGCGAGATCGATGATTTTACCGATCACAATCTTCACTGGATGCAGAGTCGCTCCCGCCTTTCGGAACCCCGGAGACGCTACGCGGGTGTCATCGTCGACGTCTTCTACGATCACCTGCTCTGCCGGCGTTGGGATGAGCTCGCGGAGGCTCCACTCGACCGCTTCATCGCGCGATCGTATCGGGCCTTGGCGCGTCATCTGCAGCACTACGACGGCAAGGGCCGCGAAGTGGTGGGCTGGCTCATCGAGGAAGACTGGCTCTCGCGGTACCCGAGTTGCGAGGGACTGGCGCGGACCTTCGTGGGGCTCTCCCGGCGCACGGCAAGAAGCGGGGTGATGCTCGGTTCGGAGGAGGAGCTTTTTGCCGACCTTGAAGCCTACGAGTCGGACTTCGCGAAGTTCTGGCCTGAACTCGAGGCTTTCGTGGCCGAGGCTCGGCGCTCGATGGCAGCTGCCAGGTCAGGCTCCGACTGAGGGGGTCCTGCCGACCACGCTCTACAGGCGCCCTTCGTCCGCGTCGATGAAGTCGAAGAAGGTCTGCACCTCGTCGCGGTCCTGCAGTCCGAGGTCGATCTTGCGCTCGACGAGAATGTCCGAGACCTCGTCTCTCCAGCCACGCTTCTCAAGGAAGGTGCTCCAGATTTTCTGATCCTCCTCGCTCCGGTTCAGGCCTTCAGCGAGTGCCCACTTGAGGGCTTCTCCGTCGCCGGCGCCGTCTTCTACGAGGGCTCGAAGATCGCCGTATTCCACGCCGAGAAAGTGGCAGCAGGCCTTGTCGAAACCCGCGCCCATCTTCTCGACGTAGTCGGCATGAAGCCGGCCCTGCGCGTGCAGGCGCACCTTTTCGACCATGCGCGGGAAGTACGCCAAGTCTCCAATGCGGTCTCGGGGACTTCGCGGGGTGCTGCCTTCACTCATGACGGGTCTACCCTTTGACGAGGAAGGTGAAGCAGACGACTCCGAGGAGCAGGAAGAAGATGGCGACAGAGACTCCAATGATCATGCCCTCCGTTTACGCGGAATCCGCCGGGTCGCCAATGAATTCTGCGCCGAACCCCGACCGGCGAAGGGTCTCGAGATCATCGACGTCCTCCATCGTCTCGAGCAGGCCGATCTTCAAACCCATCCTGGCGGCTTGGGCCATGCTCGCTGGCAGCGTCTCCTCCGTGCTCCAGGGGATGCCCTCGAAAAAGGCGGGCGTCTCGCGGGCCAGCGCCACGAGATAGTAGCCCCCGTCCCCAGCCGGCCCGAACACGACGTCCGCTTCGTCCGCCTCGATCTGGGCGAGCGATTCTTCGAAATGGGAGGCCTGAATCGTGGGGCAGTCGGTGCCGATGGCTGCCACCATCGAAGGCTTGGCACGGAATGCGGAGTGGAACGCCGCGCCGAGTCGTTCGCCGAGGCCTCCTGGCACCTGCGCCTCCCACTCCACCTTCTCCGGTGCGAACGACACCAGGTCGGGCTCCAGCCACTCCCGGATTCGATCCTCGGCCTCGGCTGGGTCGAAGACGATCCGAATGACCGGCTCCACGTCCCCCCCGCCTGCGCCCTCCCGGGCCTTGGAAAGACCTGCCAGAGTCGCGGAAACAAGCCGTCGATAGACCGCGCAGGCCGCTTCGGCACCAAGGTCGGCGCCCAGCCTTGTCTTCACCCGGCCGGGAACGGGTTCCTTCAAAAAAACAAGGAGGATCGGAGCGCTCATGAACAAACTATTTTGGCTTTGCAAAGGTTTTGGAAAGGTGGAAACCTAATTTTTCCGAAGATCTCGGCACAGGCTCTTCCTTCAACCTCCCTCCATGGCAGCAAAAGGCAACATCAGGCGCACCCGTACCGGCGCCAGTCCCCTCGGTGATCTTCTGGCCGTGGGTCTATTGCTGGCCGGACTGCTGCATTTTCTCGCCTTGGCGAGCTACAATCCCCACGATCTCCCGACCTGGGTGTCGTTTCATCCAGCGAGCCAGCCTAATTCTCCCGTCGATAATTTCATTGGTCCCATGGGTGCCGTTCTCGCCGGGTACTCGTTCTTCGTTTTCGGGGCAGCCGCCTATCTCCTTCCGACCTGTCTGATCTGGTTCGGCGTGAGCAAGCTCCTCTCCGCGATGAAGATCTCCAAGCTGATGTGGGCGGGAGCGGCTCTGCTAGCGATCACGGCTGCCGCGCTCCTTCAGATCCAGCCCTGGTTCTTTCCCGGCTGGCGCGAAAGCTACATGTCCCTCGGACCGGGCGGGGGAACGGGATACCTGCTCGGTAAAGTCGTTCTCGCCTCCGTCATCGGGAGGATCGGCGCGGGTGCCATCCTGCTGGTGCTGTACGCGACCGCCTTCGTGCTCCTCAGTGGGATGCATCCCTTCGACTTCGTTCTGTCCTTCCGCCAGTGGCTCGCGGAGACTCCCGCCAAGGTGATCGCCCTGTTCCGCCGAGAAACCACCTGGCACTGGCCCTGGCAGCGGGAAATGGCCGTCGAAGGCATTGCCGCGAAACGATCGGCCGCGCCCGAATCAGCGCCCGTCGCCAAAAAGACCGCCACTCCGAAGGCGAAAGCCAAATCGGAAGACAAGACAGAGCAGCCGAAGGAAGAGGAACTCTCTCTCGATCTGCAGCGCCCCGAGCCCAAGATCATCGACGCCTCCGCCCCGCGTCTGGATGAAGACGAGGAAGCCGAGCCCAAGCCGAGCCTCGACGAGCTCATGAGCGACCTCCGGGCCCGTCGTCAGAAGAAGAAGATCCACTCGAGCAGCGACGACGACGTCTCCCTCGAGGACGCCTTCGGCGACTTCGAGCTGCCTCCGCTCAACCTTCTCAACTTCGATCGCGAAAACGCCCCGGGACCCACCGACAAGCTGGCGTTGCTCGAGACGCAGACCCAGATCGTTGAGACCCTGAAAAGCTTCAAGATCGAGGTTAGCCCAGGAGACATCACCCGCGGGCCCACCATCACCCGCTACGAGGTCTACCCGAGCCAGGGACTGAGCGTCAATCGAATCACCGCCCGCGAGGCCGACCTCGCCCGGGCCACCTGCGCCGAGAGCATCAACATCCTCGCACCCATTCCCGGCCGCGACACCGTCGGCATCGAGATCGCCAACACCAACCGCGCCACCGTCGCCCTCCGTGAGCTTCTCGAGGATCCCGCCTTCAAGGACAGCAAGGCGAAGATCCCCCTCGCGCTCGGCAAGGACGTCTACGGGCGCACCATCGTCGGCGATCTCGCCTCGATGCCTCACCTCATCGTCAGTGGATCCACCGGCAGCGGAAAGTCGGTCTGCATCGGGTCCATCATCACCAGCATCCTCTACAACTTCCGGCCCGACCAGCTCCGCTTCATCATGGTCGATCCCAAGGTCGTCGAGATGCAGCCCTACGCGAACCTGCCGCATCTCGCCATTCCGCTCGTCACCGAGCCCACCAAAGTGCTTCTCGCGCTGCGCTGGGTGCTCAAGGAGATGGAGGCCCGCTACCAGATGTTCAAGAAGACCGGCTGCAAGGACTTCACCTCCTTCAACGGACGTCTCGAGCGCGAGGAGGCCAAGCGGAAGAAGGTCGCCGCCGACCGCATCACCATGGATGGCAACGTCATCAAGGGCTCGCCCGCCGAGGAGATCCCCGACGACAGCCTCGCGCTCGCCGTCAACGTCGATGGCGGACTGGTCGAGCAGGAGACCGAGGACGCGGCGCCCCCCGCCAAGGACGAGAACGACGGCATTCCCGACACCCTGCCCTACATCGTCGTGATCATCGACGAGCTCGCCGACCTCATGGACACCGCGCCCGCCGACGTCGAGCTGGCGATCGTGCGGATCGCCCAGATGGCCCGGGCTTCTGGCATCCACCTCATTCTCGCTACCCAGACGCCGCGCGCCGAGGTCATCACTGGTCGCATCCGTGCCAACGTTCCCAGCAAGATCGCCTTCCGTGTCACCTCGGCGACCGAGAGCCGGGTCATTCTCGAGGCCAAGGGCGCCGAACGCCTCGTGGGCAAGGGCGACATGCTCTATCTCGCGCCGGGTACCTCCCAGGTCGTCCGTGCCCAGGGGGCTCTGGTCACGGAGGAAGAGATCCACGACCTCGTCACCTTCGTGAGCGAACAGGGGCTGCCCGTCTTTGCAGCGGGCATCACCGAGACTCTGGAAGGCTCCGGTGATTCCGGCGAGGGCGATGACGATATCGACCCCGAAGACGAGGAGACCCTCGAAAAGTGCATCGACGTGCTCCGGCAGGAGGGCAAGGCCTCGGCCTCGATGCTGCAACGGCGTCTCCGTCTCGGTTACAACCGCGCCTCGCGGATGATGGACGTCCTGGAGATGAGGGGAATCGTCGGTCCGGGAGACGGTGCCAAACCACGAGAAATTTTGGTCGATTTGGGCTACGAAGAGGATTAGCGTGCCTTTTATTGGATCTTTGGTGGTCTCGCCATCTCTATGGAAAATATTGGTAGTCAGCTGCGTGAGTCGCGTGAGTCGCGATCACTCAGCATCGAAGACGTCGCGCACCGCACCAGGGTGTCGGCGAGGCAGCTCCGCGCCTTGGAAGAGAACAACTACTCCGAGTTCGCGAGCCTGACCTACGGACGCTACTTTCTATCGCTGTACTCCGAGTTTCTCGAACTCGACACGAGCCTGTTCCAGAAGGAATTTCCGGACGCCATGCTCGGCAGTTCGGAGAACTACGCCTATCTGCAGGACTCCACGGAGACCCTTCGCCCCGCGTCCCGCGATCGAGAGCCGAGGGCAGTCGGCAAAAAGAGGCCCGCCCCGGAGGTCCAGCGCCGCCGCCCTGCGACTCCCGCGCGAACTGCCGAGCCGATGGCACCTCAGAGTCACCCTCTTCTCCTCTTCGGCCTGATTGCTCTTCTTCTGGGAGCGCTTGCCTACTTTTTCATCGGTAGCGAGAAGGACAGCTTCACCGGGTCCACGTATGAGGCGCCGAAGAATGTTCCTGCTCTTCTGACAGGACCGACAGCGCCGGCGGGAGACTCACAGAGAGGCGCGACTGATTCAGCAAATCGATCTGGCGCTGCCGAAGCCGCCATGAATGGGGCTCTGGCGGGAACGCCCTCCGAATCGGTTTTGCCCGCCCAGCCTTCCGAGAGACCTTCGCAGGCGCCACCACCTCCCAGTGAAACGGCCGAACCCACCGGTCCCGTGGAGCCGGCCCCGACAACTGGTGCGGATGGTTCCAGCGGTGCGACTGATCTTTCTCCCGAGGAAATCCTCGCCGGAGGTGGGGCTGGAACCGATCCACCTCCCGTGCGCGCCATACCCTTCGAGGAAGGCAGTACCCGCGTGGCGCCTCCTGCCGAACCCATTCCGTCCGCTCTGCCGCTTCCGCGAGGCTATGCACCCGGGCGGTTCCGCGCTGACGGCTAGAGGCGATGGCGCTTGGTCAAGTTCGTTCGACGGGGGGAGTTCCTGCCACCGAGAGGAGCATCTCAAGAGACCCCGATGAGTGCCTTAAGGTGGAGCGTGACGTCCCGGCGCGCTGGCGTTGCCAGAGGGCGACGGGCGGGCTTCGCCCGCAACTCGCCGGGGACGTCGAGTTCCACCTTCAAGGCAAAACGCTCGAGCCCGCTGAAGTCTTCCGGACTTGACGCGAGAAGGAGTTCGCAGATCCAGCAGCCGAATTCGTGAGAATTTGGAGGCGTAACCGGAGGGCCACGTCTTCAGCCGACCTTCCACGGTCTGACGACCGCGGCCACCTTTACCAGCATTCCCCCTGGTTTGCGACGGGAGGTGTTGCTCTCGGAGATGCTAGGGCGCTCGCGATCGAGTCAGGTACTCCACACTGTTCGAATCCGAACGTGGATCTGTGCTATGGCAGGCGGCCTTGCGGTGCCTAATCTCTGAGGCTATGCCAAATCCATGGACCGGGATCGGGAACCCCTACACGCGAGAGGAGGTTCTCGGGCGCCTTCACGCCACGCTTGATCGTGGAGAGGCGATCATCGCCGCCGGAGCGGGAACCGGGATCAGTGCCAAGTTCATCGAGAAAGGAGGCGCGGATCTCATCATCATCTACAACTCCGGGCGCTACCGCATGATGGGGCACGGCTCCATCGCCGGAATGATGGGCTACGGCGACGCCAACGCGACCGCCATGGAGATCGGAGAATACGAGGTCCTTCCCGTGGTCGAAGAGATCCCCGTGATCTGCGGCGTGCACTGCACCGATCCTCGTCGTCGCATGTGGCACTGGCTCCAGCAGGTCAAGGCGATGGGCTTCTCGGGGATGAACAATTTCCCCACCCACTCGATCATCGACGGCGACTTCCGGCAGCAGCTCGAGGAGACCGGGATGGGCACGCACAAGGAGGTCGAGACCGTCGCGCTCTCCCGCAAAATGGACCTCTTCTCGATCGTCTACGTCGCCTCTCCCGAGGAAGCCAAAGCCATGGCTGAAGCGGGGGCCGACGTCATCATCGCCCACGTCGGCTGCACGGTCGGCGGATCGATCGGCGTCACCAGCGCGGCCATGTCCCTCGCGGACGCGGCGGTCGCCACCCAGAGCATCATCGACGCGGGCAACAGCGTCCGCGACGACGTGCTCTACCTTTCCCACGGAGGGCCGATCGCGACCCCGGAAGACGCAGCCTACGTCAACGAGCGGACCGACGCGGTCGGCTTCGTCGGGGCGTCCAGTCTCGAGCGGATGGCGGTGGAAGAATCGCTGACCTCTCTGACTCGCGAGTTCAAGGCGATCCCTCTCAAGCGAACGCAATAAGCCTGCCATGACCAAGACCATCGCCGTCCTCGGCACGCTCGACTCCAAGGGCGAGGAACACGCGTACCTCGCCGATCTGATCCGCGCCCGCGGATTCAAGACCCTGCTCATCGACGTCGGCACCGGCGCCGAACCCACCGTCCAACCGGACGTCACCCGCTTCGAGGTCGCGGCCGCCGGCGGGATCGATCTGGAGGCTCTCATCGCCCGTCAGGATCGCGGCGAATGTGTCACTGCCATGAGCGAGGCGGCGCCGATACTGGTTGCCAGGCTTGCGGCGGAAGGGGCGATCGACGGGATCATTTCACTCGGAGGAGGAGGCGGCACCGCCCTTGGATCCGGGGCAATGCGTGGACTCCCCGTCGGCTTTCCCAAGGTGATGGTCTCGACTCTCGCCAGTGGCAACGTCGCCCACTACGTCGAGTCCAAGGACATCGTCATGATCCCCAGCATCGTCGACGTGGCGGGGCTCAACCGCATCTCCCGCACCATCTTCACCCGCGCAGCCGGGGCCATCTGTGGCATGGTGGCAACCGAGGTTGCCGCGGAAGCCGAAGAGCGCCCCCTGATTGCGGCGAGCATGTTCGGCAACACCACGGAGTGCGTCGACGCCGCCCGCGCCATTCTCGAGGAGGCGGGTTACGAGGTGCTGGTCTTCCACGCCACCGGTACCGGAGGCAAGACAATGGAGACGCTCATCGCCGACGGCATGATCGCGGGGGTGCTCGACATCACCACGACCGAATGGGCCGACGAACTGGTTGGCGGCACGCTCAGCGCCGGGCCCACCCGGCTCGAGGCCGCCGGGCTGGCAGGCGTACCCGCCATTGTGACTCCCGGCTGTCTCGACATGGCGAACTTTGGCGGACGCGAAACGGTCCCCGAGCAGTTTGAGGGTCGTAATCTCTACGTCCACAATCCGCAGGTCACGCTGATGCGGACGAACCCGGAGGAATGCGCCGAGCTCGGCAAAATCCTCGCGGAAAAAGTGAATGCCTACACCGGTCCCGTAACGGTCCTGCTCCCGACCAAGGCCATCAGCATCATCAGCGCCGAGGGCCAGGACTTTTACGACCCTGAAGCTGACAAGGCCCTGTTCGATGCCATTCGGGCGGGTCTCTTGGACAAGGTCGAACTCATCGAAATCGACGCCGCCATCAACGACGCGGAATTCGCCAAAGCGTGCGCCGAGTCTCTTCTTGCCATGCTCCGTGCCTAAGGGAACAACTCATTATGCCACAAGTAAAACACTACGGATGCTTCGAGTTCAAAGATGGCACCACCGAGTCCACCATCACCGAATGCTTTGAGTCCATGGAGTCCATGGTCGGAGTCATTCCCGGTCTGATCGATTTCAATTACGGTCCCTACGATTCCGACGAGGGGCTCAACGACGGCTACACCCACGGCTTCATCATGACTTTTGAGAGTCCCAAGGCCCGTGACGAATACCTGCCGCACCCGAAGCACGAGGAAGTCAAAGAGGTCGTTGTTCCTAATCTCGAGCGTGTCGTCGTCTTCGATTTCAATCTGTAGAAGACCGCTGTTGCCATGCGGCAGATCAGGTTTCTTGGATCAGTTCTTGCAGCGGCAGGGGCTCGTCCAGCCAGCACGGCTGCGCCCGCTTCCGTGGGTGAGCGTCCCAACGCATATCCATGAAAGCTCTCCTCCTCGCACTGTTCACGTCGGCCCTCTCCCTTCTATCGGCGGCTGAGGAGAAACCGAACTTCGTCGTCGTCCTCGTCGACGACATGGGCTACGCGGACGTCGGCTGCTTCGGCTCGCCCGACATCCGCACGCCGGTGATCGACGGCCTCGCCGAGCAGGGAATGCGTTTCACCCATTTCTACGCCCAGCATATTTGCGGTCCGTCGCGGGCTGCGCTCATGACCGGGTGCCAGCCGATTCGCCTTGCTGAACTTGGAAATCGAAAGGCGCAGCATCCGATCCTTCACAGCGAGGAAATCACCGTGGCCGAGATTTTAAAAGACGCCGGCTATGCCACGGGATGCTTCGGGAAGTGGGACCTCGCGACGCACAATCAAAAGGCTTTCAAGCCGCTCCTCATGCCCAATCATCAGGGCTTCGACGTCTTTTTCGGCACCCCTTCGAGCAATGACCGATTCATCGACGTCTACCGGAACGAGAAGCTCGTCGAGGCCAACGCGGACATGAACGAGTTGACCAGGCAGAACACCGACGAGGTCATCCGGTTCATCGCCGACCACAAGGACTCTCCGTTTTTCGCCTATGTGCCTTACTCGATGGTGCACACTAGGCTGGGCGCCTCGGAGACGTTCCGCGGAAACTCCCCGCGGGGGATCTATGGGGACGCCGTGGAAGAGATCGACTTCAGCTGCGGTCGGATGATCGAAGCGATCAAGCAGCACGGTCTCGCCGACGACACCTACTTCCTGTTCACCAGCGACAACGGCCCCTGGCTGATCAAGAACGAGGGTTTCCGAGACGGCTCCACACCGGCCGATCACGGCGGTTCTGCTGGGCCGCTTCGGAGCGGAAAGGTGTCCACGTGGGAAGGTGGCGTTCGCGTGCCTACCGTCCTCTGGGCACCAGGGCGTGTGCCCGCAGGAACGACCTGCGACGCGATCACCGCCACGATCGACATCCTGCCGACTTTCGCTCGGCTCGCCGGCGCCGAGCCGCCTCGGGACCGCGTCATCGATGGCATCGATATTTCCCCGCTGTTTCACGGCGACTTCGAGCAGGCCGATCCGGATCGTCACTTCGCTTACTATTTCATCAACAGCCTTCAAGCCGTTCGTCAGGGAAAATGGAAACTCCACCTGCCGCGACCCGCCCGGCCTGAATGGCTGGGCAGATGGGCCAGGAACCAGCACGTCGCCCCGGAAGACTGGATCGGCTTTGACGAGCCTTTCCTCGTCGATCTCGAGACTGATCCCGGTGAGACACAAAGCGTGGCGGCCGATCACCCCGAGGTCGTCGCCACCCTGATGGCTTTGGCCGAAGAAATCAGGAACGACGCGGGCGACCACGATCGCATCGGCACGGGGATGCGTTTCTTCGATGAGGGTCCCATCCCTGATCGCCCTGACTTTTATCAGCTCAAGCCTGCGGCGAAGAAGCCGAAATCGAAGTAGACCGATCGTCCTCGGATCCCGTGTAGAGCATGGCTAGCATGTCCAGGAGGAAGACCGAACGCGGTATCCTGATTCTCGTTGGTCTCGTTGGGATCTGGGGTGCCATTCTAGGTATCAGCAGCAGTATGCAAGAGGATGGAAACCAGCGTTGGCCCACGGATACTCCCACCGTCCGGAAACACCGAAAAATACTTGGTGGGGTGCTCAGTGGCTTCCTGGGAGCGGCCTCTCTGGGAACGATCTGTTTTGCATTCCGGGCGGACGATTCCACTCTCGATTTCGTGCGGAAATCTCTGCATCGCCGCTCTTGAGAATGGTGCTTGGCGTCACGAAGAAGCTGATTCGGTCTCCGTCGCGGCGCCCATCGACGGCTGAAAAGGCAGCGCGATCGCAACGCTGGCTGGATGGTTGTGCCTGAAATCTCAAGTGTCTGCCAAGTCTGCCACGAATTTGAAGAAGGCCGATCTGCCGCCACTCATCCGAGTCGCTTGCGTCTCTTTGGGATTGGGGCGGCGACTACTTCAGGGTCATGAGATAGGCAAGCAGATCGGCGGCCATCTCATCGCTGAGCCCGTCGAGAAGACCAGCGGGCATGAGGCTGCGTCGGACATAGCGGGTGCTGGTGACGTCCTTCCGGTCGATGCGGCGGTCGGGTCCACCCGGCTGGCGCACGACCAGGGACGCCTTGTCCTCGCCGACGAAGAAGGTATCGAGCACTTCGCCGTTCTTCAGTTCGACCCGGAAGACGCGGTACCCGGATTCCATCGCTGCGTTGGGAGTGAGGATGTTGCGCAGCACCCCTTCCATGCCCATGGCGCCGGCGCCGCTGATGTCGGGTCCGATCTTGCCGCCACTGCCGTTGATGACGTGGCAGGAAGTGCAGAGCACGGCCATCGCCTGGCCCTTGACCGGATCTCCGCCGGCCTCGCCGAGGGCGGTGTACTTGGCGAACTTGGCGGCGAGGAGCTCCGACTGTTCGGCGGTGAGCAGTGGGGGGACGTCACTTCGCATCATGACTCGGGCGCCCTTGCCAAGCGCGCGGGACCGGTCTCCTCCGCTGTTGTAGTAGACCAGCCCGCTGGGACGGGGGCCGTCGGCGAAACTCCGGTCGAAATCGCGGCGGACCTCTTCTGCGGAGCGGGCCACGTTCCACACCCGATACTCGGCCAGCGCACCCTGGGTGCCAGTGTTGGCAGGAGTGGATCGACCGACGGATAAGTTGGAATATTTGCCGGTGACCGGCTTCGACCCGGCGACGTCGAATTCTCCGTCAGCGTAGAGCGTGATTTGGCCGGCCTCGTCACGGGTCACGGCGAGGTGAGTCCAGAATCCCGGAGTCATGGGCCGCTTTGAGATGGCGACGTCCCGCAGCTGTCTGCCTGCCCAGAAGCGGAAGGTCGAGCCGCTGAAATTGAGGTCGAAGGCGCCGGGATTGGCAAGCAGGCTGTCGGCATTGGTGATGCCTTCGTCCAGGCGCACCCAGGACTCGATCGTGAAAGGTCCCTCGAGTTCGATCTGGGAGTCGATCCAAGCAGTCCCGGAACCATTGAGGACGAGCACTTCCCGGAAGACGCCGCCCATTCGCTTCATGAAGGCGTCTCGTTCGGGGGAGCGCTTCAGCACGGTGACGAGGCGTTCTGCCGTCGAGACCTCCAGCGCCTCCTCGGCGATCTCACCCGAGTTGAAGGCGGTCACGACGACGGCGGCGCCCGCAGGCCGGCTGGCGAGACGGGCGAGGGTGGCACGCTGATCGCTGAGGGTCATCGAGGGGAGCGCGGCAATCACCTGCTTCGCGGCCTCGGGGGACGCGGACTCCGCAAGAGCGATCAGGGCGCGCTTGCCAATCTCCGCCGTGGGCGGGTCGGACACGAGTGCCGCTATCGCGTCGACCTCGGCACTCTTCAATTGACCGAGTGCGTCGAGGGCGGCGAGCACGTCAGGCTCGGGTCTTTCGCGGTCCTTGAGGATGGCGACCAGGTCGGGCTCGAAGGCGTTGAGCTGGAAGGTGCCGATCAACGGGGCGGCGGTCGCGCCTTTGCCCTCGGCGAGTAGAGCCTTCACGGCAGGGGTGAGGAGCGGCTTGATCTTCTTTGGGTCGATCTTCGACTGGTTGGCCAGCAGGGTGCGGGTGACCCCCGGGGAGGTCTCCGGATTGGCGAGCATGGCCTTGACCGATGCGCCGACGCCCGGTGCGTCGGGATACTTGGCGAGCAGGAGAATTTCCTCCGAGTTCGGGGGGCGGTCGAGGGCGGCGAGATACTTGCCAATTCGCTGAGTCGCAGACAGCGGCTCAAGAGCAAGAGTCGCGAGCGCGAGCGCCTCGGGCTCGAGAGCTGCAGCGGCCCGCGAATCAAGAAAGGTTTCCAGCACTGCCGGGTGTTTTTCGAGAAACATCCGCACGAGGTAGCGCTCGAACTCCCGGTCATAGCCTTCGCGGATGGGAATCTGCTCGGCGCTTCGCGAGCTGCGCGTCGTCGGCGGATTCGGAATGGAGGGCCGCGCAAATGCGAGGAGTTTCGGCAGGACTTGTTCGGCCGCGGCGGGGAGCTGCTTGGCGAGGGTCTGGATCGTGACAAAGCGAACCTCGCGGTCCGGGTCGTCGAGGAAAAGGTCGGCGAACTCCGGGTAGCGGGCCAACTCGCGACGGACGTTGCGGTTCTGGGATCGAGCGAGCGGGGCCGCCTGCTTCCGATCCTCCGGCGAGAGCGCCCAGAAGGCCTGGATCTTTCTGGCATCACTGGCGTCCGCGGCGGTCAGCACGGAAGAGGGCGAGGCACCTCGGTCGGCAAGGGTCTGCCACGCGAGGTGAGCCCGCGCGGTGGGAAGTTCCCCCAGCATCTCGACGAGGCTTTCGTCGGACTCGCTGGTGAAGTCGGGGATCTCGGTGGGGCCGGTTTCATCGGTCGGGCGGATGCGCCAGATGCGTCCCCGGGTCCGATCCCGGTCGGGGTGGTTCCGCGCCACCTCGTTGTGGGAGATGATCTTGTTGTACCAGTCGACGACGTAGATGCTGCCGTCCGGTCCCTGGGTGAGGGCGATCGGACGGAAAAGCGGGTCGTCGCAGGTCATGAAGTCGTCGAGGTGCTCGTAGTTCCAGTAGGCGCCATCGCGGTTCATGCCGACTGTGTTGATCGCGCCGGTGATGGCATTCGCCACCAGCATCGTGCTGGCCCCATTGACACCCCTTTCGGGACCGCTCTCGAGGATGGCCAGGCCGCTGAGCCCCGTGCCACCGAGACGGAAATCGACCGCAGGCATCTCGGGCTGGTAGCTCCTGCGGTAGGACCTCATGCCGCCGGGGTAGTAGGCGTAGTCGTGGAACTCGACGACCGAGTGACCGAAGTCGTTGGCTTCCTGGATGAAGGCCTCGCCTTCGCCGGTGATGGCGAGCCCCCAGACGTTGTTCGGGCCGACGCTGGTGACCTCGAACTCGCTGCCGTCGGGACGCATCCGCGCCATCGAGCATTTGGGAAACAGGACGCTCTCCTTGTCACCCGGACGCTTGACTCTGCTCATGTTGTAGAGGCCCTGGTTCATCCAGATCCAGCCGCCGGGGGCGCGGGTGAACTGATGGGGGAAGAGGTGGCTGTCCTCGATGCCGAAGCCGGTGAGAATGACGTCCCGCCTGTCGGAAATTCCGTCCCCGTCGGTGTCGGTCAGCCTGAGTAGATCGGGCCCGTGGATCGAGTAGCAGACCCGCCCGTCGCCCCAGGGAAGAATCCCGACGGGCATGGCGAGCCCGTCCGCAAAAATGGTCTGATCGGTGAGACCACCAGCGGGTATGCGCTGGTTCACGGACTCGCGTGGAAACACGAGAATCCGGTCTCGGCCACGACCCTCGTAGAGCGCTTTGGCGGCCCCCGGATCTTCCTTGGCGTCGAGCGGATACTCGAGTGCGGTCTGGGTCCAGAGGTTGCCGCGCTGGTCGAAGTAGACGGTGACAAACTTGCCGATGCCCTCGCTTTCCTGAGCGACCAACTCGATCTCGTACCCCTCGGGCAGGTGAAACTTCCCGGCCTGCTCAGTGGCGGGGCGGGGTTCACCCTGGCCGTTGTAGGAGGTGATGTCCTTCCTGGGCTTGAGCGGGGGAGGGGCGGCCGCAGACGCGCCCGCGGACGACCTCGCATCCGTTCTTGCTGCGCCTTTCGGAGCGGGATCAGGGCGTTTGCGGGGCGTTTTCACCAGTTGAAGAGCCTTCTCGGGTCCGCCCAGCGACTCCCAGGTCGGAGTTCCCGGCGTCGCGGGCAGCTCCTTGATCGTGATGTCCTTAAACTCAACGATGGCGTGGCCCCCGGAGTGGATCTGCGGGGCGATGATGCCATCGAGAGGAATCAACGGGTTCTCCTCGACGTAGTCGCTGGCCATGACGCCGTTGATCCACACCCGGATCCGCGGTCCCTCGGCCAGAATGCGGTACTCGTTCCAGCCAAGCACGTCGATCGCCTCGGTGAGTGCCGCCTCGTTGAGCGGCTTGGGATAGATGAGGCGGCGGCGGTGCTCGTCGAAGATCTTGCCGAACCAGCCCTCGCCGCAGTCGATCTGGTAGCCGGCGACGCTGCCGTTGTCGAGGCGGGCACTGCGAACCTGGATGCCGCTGTTGAGCATGCCCGTGGACTTGTCGCCGCGGCAGCGAATCTTCAGCGTCAGGTCGAAGTTGGCGTAGGTCTTCTTCGTGGAGATGAAGTCGTTCTTGGGGATCTTCCTGTCGCCCGTGCCGGCCATGACGACGCCATCCACCACCCGCCACGTCTGACCGGTCTGCTCCCAGCCCTCGAGCGTCTTGCCATCAAAAAGAGCAACCGCTTTCTGCTGCCCCGGAAGCGCGGGCAGCGTGAGGGCCAGAACGAGGGCGAAGTTGACGGCGAAGGTTCGGCAAGGTGTCATCGGGAAGTTGCGAAGAGCGCAGTCTAATTCTTCCGCAGAACGGCGAACAAAAGTCCATGGCGGAAACGGGCAGCGGCTTATTCGGGTTTCGCTGAATGGGCTTGTCGACCGCAGCCATGGAAGCGCGGGCGAGACCGCCTGGTTGCACAGTCACGAAACGTCGCCCCCCTATCGACGGAGTCCAGAAGAACCGTCCCGACTCTTTAGGCGACCTGGTTTCCGCGCTCCTGCTCGGTCCTCGACGCTTTCCTCTTGCTGAACCCCATGCCGACTGGGGCCGATGACCCCGCATTTTCGCCGGTCTTGGGCGAAAAAGCCACCAGCGGTCGTCTTCGAGTTCAGGGCGCATCCCTTATTCCAAAGACAACGGCTTCGGGTTGTCCACGAAGGCCGCCGGTCGGTGGTCCGCCTCGATCTCCCTGTTGAACTCGGCGGCCAGAGTCGCGAGGCGCTTGGCGACGCCGCGGTTCTCGGCAATGACGTTTTTCTTTTCTCCGATATCGGCAGAGAGATCATACAGCAGCGCGGGGCGGCCTCCCTTGAAATGAAGCTTCCACGGTCCGGCTCGCACCGCGAGAAGGTCATTTTTGGAATGGTAGAAGAACGCCTCGTGCGGGGTCGCGGCGCCTTGGACAAGCACCTCGGTGACGTCTTTGCCGTCGATGGTCCGGTCTGAGGGAACCTCGGCCCCGGCGAGAGCCGCGAAAGTGGGCAGCAGATCCATGGCGCTCATGATCTCGTCGTTTTCACCGCCGGCAGGAATCCGCGCCGGCCAGCGGACCACTGTCGGCTCGCGCATGCCACCCTCGAAGGTGCTTCCCTTGCGGCCTTTGAGCGGCCCCGCCGTGGCAAGCTTGGAACCGCCCGGACCGTTGTCGGAGAAGAAGATCACCAGGGTGTTGTCATCGATGTCGTGCTCCTTGAGTGCGTCGAGAATCCGCCCGACCGACCAGTCGATTTCATGGATGGTCTGCGGGTAGAGCTGACTTCGGGTCTTGGAATCGATCGTGCCTTTCGGTTCCTCGGTGAGCTTCGCAGCCACTCCTTCGGGGACCTTCTTGTAGAACGCAGGGGACACATGAAGCGGCGCGTGAGGCATCGGATGAGGCACGTAGAGAAAGAACGGCTCGTCCTTGTGTCGCGCGATGAAATCGACCGCACGCTCGGTGAATCGCCTGGTCAGCAGGTCGGCGTCGGGATCCAGTTCGATCACCTTCTCGCCCTCGAGCAGGGGCAGGGGCGGGAAGTTCCACTTCTTGTTGGGGTGATAGGGGTGGATGTCGTGACTGTAGGGCAGACCGAAGAACTCGTCGAAACCCTGCCGCGTCGGCAGAAACTCCGGTTGGTCACCTAGGTGCCATTTGCCGAACATCGCCGTCGCGTAGCCGGCGCTCTTGAGCACCTCGGCGATCGTGATCTCTTCGGGATTGAGGCCCTTGGTGTCGCCCGCCAGAAGTACCGCAAAGTCGGAGCCGGTTGCCATGCCAATCCGCTTTGGGTAGCAGCCCGTCATCAGCCCGGCCCGTGAGGGCGTGCACACCGGAGCCGCCACGTAGAAGCTGGTGAGCCGCTGGCCTTCGACCGCCATCTGATCAATGCGCGGCGTATGGACATGCTTGCCGCCGAAGCAGGACAGGTCGCCGTAGCCCTGGTCATCGGTGAAGATGATGACGAAGTTCGGCTTGGGCGCGGCATGGGAGAGCGCGCCCAGAAGAAGGCAGCCAAGACAGAGGAGAGTGCGAACGATCATGAGTGGCGCCAGGGTAGCCCAATCGAGAGTGGGGATCACTTTCGGTTTATACTTTCTGATAACGAGCCACACGGTCTGTGCGGTCACACCCTCGGTCGCCTTTAAAATTCGGGGCAAAGTGCCGCGCCCCAAATAATGCGATCAAGGCGCATCGGCAAGCGCAGGCGCGCGCGCCCGATCCCTTGGCACTGCCGTTGAAGAGAACCTGAATTGGTTTCTTGAGTCAGGCCAGGAGCGCGCCAGCTGGCACAGCAGAAATCAATAGTTCAACTTGGACTTCCCCGTCGGCTTCTGGCGTTCCTTGAGCCACCACTCGCTTGGTCCTTCGGTCTCGATGCCTTTCCAGGTCTGCGACAGCACCTTCTTCATCTCCTCGAGCTTCTCGGGCATGGCGGCGGCGAGGTCGTTCTCTTCCCTAGGGTCGGCTTCGATATCGAACAGCAGAAAGGCATCCATGACGTCGTTGCTGACGAGTTTCCATTTGCCGACGCGGATGGCCATCCGGTTGTCGGGCTGAGACACGTGGGTGCGCCAGAACATCGGAATCGCACGTGGGACGGGCTCTCCCTGAAAGGCCGGCAGCATGCTGGTGCCGTCGATGGTGCGGTCGTCCGGGAGCGGAATCCCGGCGATCTCGAGAATCGTGGCGAACAGATCGGAACCGATGACCGGGACGTCGCTGACCGTGCCGGGTTTGATCTTCCCGGGCCAGCGGGCCACGCCGGGCACGCGAATGCCGCCCTCGAAGCTAGCGCGCTTGTTGCCTCGCAGCCCGCCCGAAGTGCCGCCGTAGCTCGGCACGGGACCGTTGTCGGAGGTGAAGAACAGCAGGGTGTCATCAGCAACTCCGATCTCATCAAGGGTGGCCATCACTATCCCGAGGGCGGCGTCGAGCTGGGTGATGTTGCCCATGTACTTGGCGTTCTCGTGATCTCCGTAGCGTCCGGAAAACTCCGAATCGGTCGCAATCGGCGAGTGCGGCTCGTGCACCCAGACCGAGACGGCGAAGGGCTTGGCGGGATCACGCAACTCGGTGAGCCAGCGCTTCGCCTCGGCGGCCACCAGCAGAGCGGAGTAGCCCTTCGTCTTGCCAACCGGCTCGCCTTTGACGAAGAAGTTGTGCGGGTTTCGGTGGCTGGGCTCGGCATTGTTATGCGTGTACATCCAGTGGTCGTAGCCGTGGTCGCCGGGCTGCGGGAATTCCGGCACGTTGAACTGCTGCTTCGAGTTGAGGTGCCACTTTCCCGAGTGACAGGTCTCGTAGCCCTTCTCCTTGAGAAGCTCGACGTAGGTGATCTCGCTGGCGCGCAGATGGGCCTCATGGTTTCCGGAGAGGTGGCGCCAGACGCCGTTCCGGTAGGGCGTGCGTCCGGTGAGAATGGCGGCGCGGGAGGGCGAGCAGACCCCGCAGGCGGAGTAGCACTGGGTGAGCTTCACGCCTTCGGCGGCGAGACGATCCAGGTTGGGAGTCTGGATCAGAGGATGACCGAAGGTGGCGGAGTCGCCCCAGCCCATGTCGTCCGCGACGAAGACGACAAAGTTGGTCGGCTTGTCCGCCGCGCGCGTGTCCGCAATCTGCCCAATCTGGGTCGCAAGGAGAACGAAGAAGAGTTTGAAGTGCATGAGTGGAAAATCTCGCCGCACGCAGGACCAAGGCAAACGTTCATCCGGGGGAGACGTCATCTTGGACTACGGTTCCCCCAGAGCCACATCGGGCCCACCGACGCAGCCCTATCTCCATATGGCGCTTGCTAGTGGGGGGTATCGAGGATTTCGCCGGTAGAGACGCCCCGAAGGGCCTCCTAATCCCATGGCGCTTGGTTAAGAACACCCGGGCGGTTCGGGTATGGGGTTGGCGAAAGGTAGGGAGGTGCGTCCCTGCGCCTCCGCAGCGAGCCCAAGGCGACCAAGGACGCCCTCATCCGTCCCGATAGCATCGACCCACTTGCTACGGGGCAGCCTTGGGCCTCGGCGGTCCGTCGCTTCGC
>ENA-ORXT01000980-ORXT01000980.1-marine-metagenome-genome-assembly--contig:-NODE-980-length-40846-cov-170.011160_pt1 | contig 40846 bp, 35 predicted proteins | sample MGYA00237868_ERZ511482 | MGnify/ENA metagenome assembly ERZ511482 | reverse complement strand
TACAAAAATTTTATTCGTACTTTAATTAATTTGTATAGAATAAAGCACAACGCTACCAAAATGCAATTGGAAAGTGTTAAAATAAAATTAAAAGCTCAAAAACTAAATAGCAACAAAAGTTGGTTGTTGGAGAAGATGGGAGAACTAAGTGATTTAAAATATTAATATTTCTCTAAACAACCTATTGTTGTTAATTCTATCTAATTCAATATCCATCGTTATTTTATTGACTAATTTTTCAAAAGCTATTCAATACTTGCTTTATGTAACTTAATCTTCTTCTTGAAATTTGTACTGTTGTATTATCTGTCAAGTCCAAAGTATTTTCTTTATTAATGCTTGCGATATATTTTAGGTTTATAAGATGTTTACTGTGAGGTCTGATAAAACATACATCTAATAAATCAGCATAATATTTTAACGTTTTAGAAGTTAAAACTGGTTTGCTACAATTTTGAAGATGAACATAAGTATAGTTTCCAAAAGCTTCAAAGCGAATAATATTTTCAATAGCTACAACTTGTTTTACACCTTCAATAAGTATTCGAATATGTTGAACCTTTTTCGCCTGTGACTGATCAACAATTTTAAAATTTTCGTTCAGCAATAACATTCTGCATTGCTTTGCTTTCAGTTGATTAAGCGTGTCCATATTCAAATCATCTAAACTTAATACTAAAAATTTAGAGTTTTTATTATGATTGAAATAGGCTTCAATTTTATTTAGCTCAGCCGTTTGGATCATATTGCTTATAGACGAATGGCCGTTTATGTTGTTTATATTATTTGTCATTTTATTATTATTTAAAAGAAAAACAGCGGTTTTTGCTGTGGGTGTAGCCGCTGTTTTCTAATATCAAAAAAAGGTGTTTTATTGATAGGATGTTTTTTTATTTTCGTCATTCTGAGATTTTTGGAGTGAAACGGAGAAAAGACTCAGAATCTGTTTATCATTTTGTAAGATGCTTATTTAAAGGCTACGTTTGTAACTGAACAGCAGATTCTGAACCTCATCTTTTCCGCTTTGCTCCAAAGCTGATTTCAGAATGACGGTACTAATAGACTTACTCACAATTCTCCATCCGAACTTTAAAACTTTGGCTGCCTCTGGTAGAAAAGCCGGAAGTCAAACGAATTAGGTTACTGGCTTTTAACTCCACATTGTAACCATTTTCTAAATCGGCTTTGGTGTGGATGGCACTTTTTGCTTGATGTGTGCCATCAGGCATATAGCCTTCAAAATCAATTACCGTTGGGCAAGTAGCAAAGGTGTTGCAAGGTATAATTTCTCCATTGTCATCATAAACAGGAATGAATTGCCCTTGCACTTCTACTTCAATGCTGTTGGCAACGCCATTATCATCGCAAACTAAAACCGAGTAAATACCAGGGCTTAAATTGGAGATTTGTTGAGTGCTTTCTCCAGTATTCCATTGGTAGCAATAATTACCGGAGCCACCAAGTGCGTTGACTAAAGCAGAACCACCATTTTCGCAGATAGCGTGGGAGGTAGAAGTACTCAAAGCAATAAAGGAATCGTTAATATGATCGCTGTAATAAGTGTCTAATGTAGTAGAGCCTGCTACTTGATCTAAAGTACCATTTGCCTGAATAACGCTGCCTGAATTAATGTTTAGGGCAAACAATACACCATCATCAGGTTCATCATTTACTTGTACGATAATGCGCGCCAAATCAATAACAGGTTGATTTATACCATCATTACGAGTTAAACAAATTTCGTAAGCATTGGTTGCAGCATTGAAATTTTCACGATATTCTTGTGGTTGTAATGATGAACCCGAAAGATTGGCATAAGCATCACTCACTTTTAAGTTGCCAAAAAACATAGAGGCACAAATACCATGTGCAATTATTGGGTTACCATTATTGCTCACTTTCAATAAATACTCAAAAGCTACATCACCAGACGTTCCATTTGAAACCCCATTTGGTAAAACTTCCATTTTATAACTACTGGTTAAATTATTGGGTGCGGTATAACTATGCGTTTCTCCAATATTTTGGATTAAGACAAGCAAATCTTGCACATTAACCACACCGTTACCATCACCATCTTGATGGTTACTGTTTACTCCATTTACTTCAGTTGTCCAATTTTCACAATCCTGCCCCTCCCAATTTGTAGTTGCATTTGGGCGAGTAACGCCTGTATTGCCATTTGCAATTCCCCAATATAATAGATCATTAATTTCTGCAACTCCGTTATTATCAAAATCGCCGGGCCAAACTTGGCTGATTAGCGGATCACAACTACCCGCACCACTCTCACAAAAATCTTCCCAATCGGCATCAAAGTTATTGCCCTCATTAAAGTGATTGTATTCTGGTGGCCAAGGTGGATTTTCTAAATTTAAGCTATCTCTGCACAAGCTACTTAACTGATTTGAAAAACAACCACTCAAATTATTATTGATAACCGTAAAAGATTTTAATTTATCTAAACTACCAAAAGTTGAAGGTAAAGAACCTTGTAATTGATTATCCCCTAAATAAAGATTTGTTAACTCTGGTAAAAAACCAATTTCTTCCGGAATATTACCTGTTATTTGGTTTGCGCTAAGATTTAAGGTATTTAAGTTACTTAATTGACCAATACAGTTGGGTATGATGCCTGATAATTGATTAGTAAAGATACTAATACGTTCTAAGCTGAAACAGTTACATATTTCTACAGGTATTTCCCCAGTTAGTTGGTTTACACCAAAATTAAGAACTTTTATGTTTTGCAAATTACCTATTGAAGGAGGAATACTGCCGCTAAATTGGTTACTTAAAATTTCAATTTCTTCAAGTGATATTAAATCGCCTAACCAGTTGATATTTCCACTTAAATTATTATCTCTTAAAAATAAAACTTCTAAATTAACTAAATTGCTAAACGATGCTGGTAAACCCCCACTAAAATTTTGATAAGAAAAAGTGAGTCTTTTTAACTGAGTTAAATTGCCTATTTCAGATGGAATTACACCTGTTAAACTACCTAAATGATTAGTATCGAATCCTGCAGAAATCTCTAGATTTTCTAACGCTACTAAATTTCCAATATTGGATGAAATTGAACCAGTAAATGGGCCCCGAAGTATTAAGCTTTTCAACTTGTTTAACTGATATATCTCTTCTGGAATGAGGCCACTATTATTATTAATTCTAACGTATAGTTCTTCCAAAGTTGTTAGATTTCCTATTTCAGCAGGTATAGGGCCTGAAAAATCGTCTGTCTCAATTCTTAAAGATTTTAAACGGCTAAAATTGCCAATTTCGGGTGGAATGTTTCCAACTATCGGTATATCATAATAAGGATAAATTTCAAGACTTCGAACGCAACCCTCCTTATCAAGTTGAACACCGCCCCAGTCCTCAATTGAATTTTGCAAATCCCAATTGGTTGATGTGGTAACATTGCTAATTGAATGATAAAGTGCAACCAATGCTAAAGAATCGGTGTTTCGGTTGCAAACGGCCGGTGGTTCAGGTGCATCACAAGGATTTGGAGGTGCCCCCATCTCAATCAAAGCATCATGTAAATTTACTCTGCCACCACTTACACATTTTCCGCTTAATGCAGGCAGGTTATTATCAGCATTCATTAAAGCACTTTTTATAGTATTGTAGTTGCTGCTCGGATTTGCCCCCCAAACAAAAGCACAAACACCTGCTATATGTGGCGTTGCCATAGAAGTACCGCTTTTATGGCCATAACCATTGCCTGGTATGCAACTGTAAATTTGTGAGCCAGGTGCGCCTATATCTACTGAGGTTGCTCCAAAATTAGAAAAATCAGAACGGTTGTCGTTTCTATCAGTTGAGGCAACTGAAATGATGTTGGCATTATCATAAGAGGAAGGGTAATGTGGGTGTTGGTCATTGTCTAAATTTTGGTTACCAGCAGCGGCAATAAACAAATGGTTATTGGCTTCTGCATTTTGTATGGCTTGGTATAAAGCGGCAGAAAATGGCCCGCCACCCCAACTGTTATTGGTAATTGATATGCCCATGGCTATCGCATAGTTTATGGCCTCGGCTGCATCGGCGGTAGAACCAAATCCATTATCTCCCAAAAATTTTAAAGCAGCTAATTTTACATTAGGAGCTACGCCGTTAATGCCAGTATTATTGTTGGTAATTGCACCTACCGTACCTGCACAATGTGTACCGTGTGAGTGAAAGTCCATTGGGTTATTATTGTCATCTATAAAATTCCAACCTACAAAATCGTCGGCGTAGCCATTGCCATCATCATCAATTCCGTTTATATCACCAGGATCAAATATCCAAGTGTCGCCACTTTGTATTAATATTACGCCGTTACCATTGGCGTCTTCGCCCAAGTTTTGCCACATGTTTTCAGCTAAATCTTCGTGGGTATAATCAATGCCCGTATCAACTATTCCAACTACTACATCAATTGCAGAAATAGGCATGCAATAAGCTTCTGGTGCATCAATATCGGCATCTTCTGATCCACCATTTTGCCCAGTGTTGTGCAAACCCCAAAGTTGTGGAAAATAAGGATCATTAGGTTCTGTGCCACCAATGGCTTCCCATAAATAATTAGGTTCTACAAATTCCACATCGGGGTGATTTTTGAATTGTTCAATTAGTGCTAAGGTGGCTTGTTTTCCGTTGGCCTGATTCAGTTCCCATAATTCTATGCCCAAAGTAGTATAGTTTTTTACAGTAGTCGCTTTCATTTGGCTGCTCAAACTAGTTTTTTGAGCCTTTGCGGAATCTTTAAGTTTAATAAGCAATTGCCCCGGTACAAAGTTAGCTTCTTGTGCTTGCAAAGTGAAGGCAATAAACAGAAAGGATAAAATGCAGAAAATTTTTTTGATCGTATTCATGTTAAGTTCTTTATGGTTAAAAAAAAATATTTATTTATGATGGCTTGTACTTTACGTTACAAAAATAATGTATATCATTTAGCTTTTAATCTAAATAATATTCAATATCTTAGCAAAAATAATTATTTATTTTATGTGTAAAATTTTGCAAATCTTAATTATAAACATTTTGTTATGAAAAAATCTTACCAAAAAAAGTCTTATTTAATTATAGAATTACTGCAAAGTTTTACAGAAAAAGAGTGGAAAGGCTTTGAACAGTACCTTAGTTGTGGCTTTATTAATACCAATGAAAAATTAATTATCTTATTAAAATTACTAAGAAAAGAAATGCATCGATTTGATTCAGCTGATCAATTTTTGAAATTGATGCACGAAAAATTGTTTGGTGTTAAACTAAATAACAGCATATATTTAACTGAACGGCAAAAAAATAATGTGCAGGCGAAAATAAGTATCTTACTAAAATTAGCACAAGATTTTTTACAACTATTAGCTTTAAGAACAAATGAAAAAGTAGGCATAGTTTTATTGCAACAGCAATTATTAGAAAGAAAGCAATTTAGATTATACAAGCAACGCATTAAAAAATGGATAAGACGTAGTGAAAGTGAAACAGAAAATGTTAACTATTTTGAGCATCAATTTTTTGTTAGTCGAAACCAAATAGATTATGTTACACTTCAAGCTAAAAAAGATTTAAGTCTTCATTTACAATCGCTCAAGTATAATTTAAACATGTTTTACTTGCTTAACCAGTTAGATTATTATTTGGTTGAAACCTCCTTATCAACGCAGTCAAAATTAAATGAAATTAATCATCAAAGCCTTAATGTGCTAAAACATTTATTAGAACTAACCCCTTACAATCAACATCCTCTTTTAAAAATTTATCGCCTTATAATTGAGTTATTTGAAGATAGAACCGAGCCTGTTTTTTTAAAATTGGTTAAACTATTAGATGAGTTAGCGAAGGAAGTACCCAAAGATAGCCTTGCTAATTTCTATTATTCTTTAATCAATTTTTGTGTTTCTAAAAGTTATGAGGGTGAAAATATATACAAAAAACATCAAATTGAAATGTATAGAATAATGGATGAAAAGAATTTATTATTGTTAGAAAACAATCAAATGCAAATTGCTGATTTGAGAAATATGGTATTGCAAAGTTGCCGAATTGATGAATTTGATTGGGCCATTCATATTGTAAATAAATATTATAAACATATTAATAAAAAAGTAGGTAATGATGTAAAAGCAGCTAATTTAGGGATTATTGCTTTTTACCAAAATCAATATCAGCAAGCTATTGATTATTTGTTTCCACTACAAAGCATCAATTTAGCCTACGATGTAAACCGCCGAACTATTATGATGAAATGTTACTACGAATTAGATGAAAATTATTTGGAAACAACCCATCAACTCTATCGCTCTTTTGAAACTTATATTCAAGGCAATAAGGTTTTAACCAGCAAAAGCAAAACATCTTACAAAAATTTTATTCGTACTTTAATTAATTTGTATAGAATAAAGCACAACGCTACCAAAATGCAATTGGAAAGTGTTAAAATAAAATTAAAAGCTCAAAAACTAAATAGCAACAAAAGTTGGTTGGAGGAGAAGATTGAGGAATTGGAGAAAGGATAGAACTTACCTTCTCTTTTTATGATAACCTTTTTTATTACCACTCCATTTTTTACCGCCGCCACTTCGTTTTTTTTGCTTTAAATCTACTTCGGAGAAACCAGCAGGCAAACGCATTTTGGGCACTTCTTTTCCTATCAGTTGTTCTACTTTTTTAAATTTGTAGTCTTCATCGGGGTCTATTAAAGTGATGGCCAAACCTGTATTTTCTGCTCTTGCGGTACGGCCTACTCTGTGTACATAATCTTCTGGGGCGGGTACATTGTAATTAATAATTAGTGAAATATCATCAATATCAATGCCGCGCGAAACAATATCGGTTGCAACTAACAATTGTATTTTACGGTTTTTAAATTTCCGTAAAACAATCTCTCGTTCGGCTTGCTCTAAGTCGGATTGTATTTGGTCGGCAGCAAATTTTTTGGCTACCAATGATTTGGCAATTGATTTTACGGCAGATTTAGTTGAGGCAAAAACCAATATGCTTTTGTAGCTTTTTTTGCCTTCTAATAAGTTTTCTATGAGCCTAATTTTTTCTTTTTCGTAAACGTGGTAGGCGGCTTGTAATACACCTTCGGCTGTTTTGCCTAGCGCAATACTTATTTCAACTGGTTTTGGTTTTAGTAATTTTTTTGATAGCTGTCTTATTTTAGAAGGCATGGTTGCCGAAAATAAAAGCGTTTGTCTTTCTTTGGGCAAAAAGCTAATGATTTTCATAATATCATCGTGAAAACCCATATCTAACATGCGGTCGGCTTCATCTAATATTAAGTATTTTAGGTTGTTGCATTTTACATAGCCTAAGCGTAAATGCGATAGCAATTTACCTGGTGTTGCAATAATAATATCAGCTCCTTTGGTTAGTGCTTTTTTTTGTTGTACAAATTCAACGCCATCGGTACCGCCATAAATTGCTAACGAGGTTACGCCTGTAAAATAGCCCAAGGCATCTACTTGTTGGTCTATTTGTAAGGCTAATTCGCGGGTTGGTGCTATTATTAGTGCATCAATATGTTTGCTTATTGGTGCTTTGCCAATGGCATCTAAAACGGGTAATAAAAATGCGGCTGTTTTGCCGGTACCGGTTTGTGCGCAGGCAATAATGTCGTTTCCTTTTGCAATTTCGGGTATGGCTTGGGCTTGTATGGGCGTTGCTTTTTCAAAACCCATTGAACTTAAACCATCCAATAAATTGTTGTTAAAATTTAGTGCTGTAAACTTTGTTTCTTTCAAACGCTATGGTTTAGTTTTTTGTAAATGAAAAAGTTGGTATGGGCGATGAAGTAATTGAAATAGCCCCGATTGCAGCGGTTATGCCGTTTACGTAGTAACGGCATTTGAGCGGAAAGCGGGGAGTATGTTTATGCAAACAAATAGTTTTCGCTTCTAAAAAATTGTTCGTTTTATTTATTTCTCTTATCAATGTATTATGGTCATTTTAAAATTTCTCTAATACTTTTTCAACTTCAATTTTGTCTTGCTCAATTGCTGTTGTCATTTCTTGTATGGATGAAAATGTTTTATCGTTACGAGTTTTTTTTATTGGCTGTAAAGTTAGTTGTTCGCCATAAATGTTTTTGTCAAAGTTAAAAATATTAACCTCAATTGACTGGTTTTTGCCTAATAAAGTTGGGCGATTGCCAATATACAACATTCCTTTAAATTGTTGATTGTTGGTTGTTACTAAGGTGGCATAAATACCCGCTGCGGGTATAATTTTATTAGGGTTGGCAATATTTAGGTTTGCGGTTGGAAAACCAATTTTGTTGCCCAACTGTTGCCCTTTTACCACCGTGCCACACAGGGTATAATTATGCCCCATTAAGTTGTTGGCCAATTCTATTTTTCCGCTTAGCAAATGTTTTCTAATTTTGGTAGAACTTACTGAGATATCTTCAATTTCGTGGGCTTCAATTTCCTCTATTTCAAAACCAAGGTGTTCACTTTGCTTTTTTAAAAGATCGATATTACCTGCTCTATCTTTACCAAATTTATGGTTGTAGCCAATAATAATTACCTTTGGATTAAAGTTTTTTATGAGAAAGTTTTCTATGTATTCTTTAGGGCTTTGGTTAGAAAAGGTTCTGTTAAATGGCACAATTACTAAGTTTTGAATACCATACTTTTTTAGCAGTTCCACTTTTTCTTCTATGGTGTTAATCAGTTGTATGTTAGGTTCGGTTTTTACAACGCTTCGAGGGTGTGGATGAAAGGTAATGATTAAACTTTGGCCGCCAATAGTGGTAGCTTTTTGATTTAACCGTTGTATTAATTTTTGATGGCCTTTGTGTACGCCATCGAAAGTGCCAACAGTTAAAGCGGTGTTAACAAATGCAGGTAATTCGTTTAAGTTTTTATGTAAACGCAATATTAACTTCCTTTTAATTGGTTTATTAATTCATCTACATCAAGGGCATCATTTACCGAGTTATTGCCTATTGCTGTTCTTCTTAAAAGGCTTAAATGTGCACCGCAGTTTAAGTATTTTCCAAAATCGTTTGCAATGGTTCTAATATAAGTTCCTTTTATACAGGTAATGCTAAAATGCACTTCTGGCATTGGTTTTTCTAAGTCAATTTTTGTGAGTTCGAAATTTTCAACTTTTATCCATCTGTTTTTATCGGGTACTTTTTCCCCTCTTCGGGCACGTTCAAAATTTCTTTTGCCTTGTTGTTTTACTGCGGAGTAGGCTGGTGCGGTTTGTTGTTGCCAACCTACAAATGCCTTTGCTGCTGCTTCAATATTTTTTTTGGTAAGATGGGTGGTAGGATAAGTATGATTAAACTGGGTTTCTAAATCGAAGCTTGGTGTTGTAGCACCCAAAGTTATGCAGCCTGTATAAGTTTTAACTAAGTTTTGAAATTTACTAATTTGTTTAGTCATTCGGCTGGTACATAAAATTAATAAGCCGCTTGCTAATGGATCTAAAGTACCCGCGTGGCCTACTTTTTTTAGTTGTAAAGCTGCTCTAATTTTATTAACCACATCAAACGAAGTCCAAGTTAATGGCTTATCCACCAACAATACTGCACCTTCTTTTACTTCTGCTAAAGTCATCTTAAATAATCAACCTCGAAATTAAACAAATACTACCAACCAAAAAACAATAAATGGCAAAGTATATCAATTTGCTATTTTTAACTAAGCGTATCATTAACTTACAAGCGAATAAACCGGTTAAAAAAGCGGCTATAAAGCCAGCACACATATTTAAAATATCGGTACTGTTGTATTGACTGTTGCTTATGTTACCTACATCTAAAATGCTGGCACCAATTATAGGTGGTATTACCATTAAAAAAGAGAAACGAGCAATGGCACTTCTGTCAACACCACTTATTAAACCAGTTGCAATAGTTGCGCCCGACCTTGATATGCCTGGCAATACTGCTATTGCTTGGGCAATGCCTATTATAAATGCAGATGGCGCATTTAAGTTTCTTGTTTTGGCCTTAATTTTTTCTGATGCTAATAATAGTAAGCCAGTAATAATAAGCATAGCACCTACAAATGCAATGTTGCCATTGTAAAAAGATTCAACAGCATCTTTAAAAAAAATACCAACTATAAATACAGGCAACATTGAAATTAAAATGTAAGTAACAAAGCGAGTAGCCTCATTAAATTTAAACTGAAATAGTTCTTTTATAATAGATAAAATATCTTTTCTAAAAACAATAATGGTACTTAATACGGTTGCTAAGTGAAGGAATAAACTAAACAATAAATCGTCTTTAAGCTCAATGCCAAATAAATATTTGCCCAGTTCAATATGTCCACTACTGCTAACCGGTAAAAACTCAGTTAAGCCTTGTAAAACGCCCAATAAAATAGCTTCGAGAATATGCACCAGCTATTTTTGTAATTGCCATTGGGTGGCTTTACCGCCCATTTTTTCGCAGGTAGGAAATTTTTCACCTTTATTAACCGTAACCACTACTTCTGGGTGTTTTTGACAAACATAAGTGCCACTAACATTACATTTTTGCCCTGTTTGATAAATAGGCGTAGCTACTTCGTTAGCTAAAGCGTTTTCGTTTTTGGTAGTTGCTGTTTCTTCTGTTACGGCTGGTTTAAGTAAAATAGCATAAATCTGCACAATTAAACCAGCAATTATTAGTATTGGAGCAAGGGTAATTCTTCTAAAAGAATATAACTCGTCGGCATTGTAAACACTTGGGTCGGTTGTTTTGCCGCCTATCATTAGTAAAAAGCCCAGTATCATTAATCCTAAACCAATTAAAACAAATTTGAAATTATTTTTACCAAATAAAATCTGGTTTTTATATGTTGTGCTTGTTTGTTCAATTATTGCCATAAAATTTTAACGCATCTTTAAGTGCAAAAATATGTTTTATAGCGAAAGAATTTAAAGTTTAAGCTTATTTAGTTTTTGGGCTGTTTAATTTTGCTTCAATTAAATTTAACACAGGGTAATTTTTGCAGAAAAATTGCAGTTGATAGGCACATAAAAATTTGAGGCCTTCTTTTTATTATGCGGAAAAATTTAGGTTGCAATGTTCATTTTGTATTTTAAAGAAATGGCCTTATAAAAAAAGAAAAAAATACTCAAAATGTATCTTTATAATTTAATATTACGTTTAATTTTGACGTAAATTTTTAATATTATTTGAGCTATGCTAAAGCTATTTTATCCAAACGAATTTGAGCCACATCATCACTGGTATCCAAAGGCTATGAATGCAACTATCCATCCTATGATTAGTTTCTTTTTAAATCTTGAACAAGAACGAATAATAACACGGTATTGTCATATGCACCCAACGGTTAATCAAGATAAATTAAGAGCGGTTTTACAACACCGAAGCAAATATTTTATTTGGGGTGGTGCCGATTTACTTAATGTTACTTCGGCAGGTGGTAAACGACAAATGGTAGTTATAGAAAACAACTCTTGTCCTTCTGGTCAAAAATCGATGCCTTTAATGGATGATAACCAAGAACAAGGCAGTTACAAACTAATGGTTGAGCGTACTTTTAAGCCTTATTTAAAAAATTTGAGATTAAAAACAAAAGGTGGTTTGGCAGTTGTGTACGATAAAAATGAGATGGAAGCTTCGGGTTATGCCAAAGTAATAGCCGACGTAATGAAAGAACCAGTATATTACGTTTCTTATTATACGGATGATAGATCAGCCAAAGTGAAATTTGTGAATGGTGTGATGCATGTTAACGATAATGACAACTGGATACCGATTAGAGCTGCATTTAGATACTTAACTCAAAAGCCGTGGAACAGATTGCCCGTTAATTCAAAAACCAGAATACTGAACCCAACCATAGCTTGCCTTGCTGGCGGAAGAAATAAAATGGTGGCTGCCAAAGCTTACGATATTTTTAATACCGAATTGCAAGAACATGGATTAAAAATAAATATGCCCGAAACCATTTGGGATGTCAGTAAAAATGAAATTCCATTATGGGTAAAAAAACTGGGTGGCCATGCCGTAATTAAAGTACCTTATAGTAATGCCGGCCAAGGGGTTTATACCATAGTTACCGCAGAAGAATTAGATGCCTTTATGGAATTGGAATTTGATTATGATCTATTTATCGTACAGAGTTTAATTGGCAATTCGAATTGGAGCAGCACTACGGCAACTGGCAAATTGTATCACGTTGGCACTATTCCTGATCAAAAAAACCATACTTTCGTAGCTGATATTCGGATGATGGTGAGTTCAACCGAAAAGGGAATTTTGCCATTATGCACCTACGCTCGCCGTGCCGAAAAACCTTTGATTGATAACTTGATTAGTGGCACCGATAGTTGGTCGATGTTGGGTACCAACTTATCTTTTAAAAAAGAAGATGGCACTTGGGGTAGCGACACCAGCAGGTTGGTATTGATGGACAGACGAGATTTTAATAAATTAGGTATTGGTTTAGATGATTTGATTGAAGCTTTTATTCAAACCGTTTTATCTACCGTAGCTATTGATAAAATGGCGCAAACCTTAGTAAATAAACAAGGCAAATTTAAAATGAAGTTGTTTAAAAGCTTAAATGATGATAAAAGTTTATTAGATGAAATAATGATTGATTAATTTCTTTTATAACACAATTATGAATAAGTATTTGGAATACAGCATTTTGATAGTAGTTTCGTTTTCTGTTGCTTGGTTTATTGCTAAGTTTTTAAGAAGAGCATTTGATTTTTTTATTAAAAGAAGTAGTAAACAATTACACGCAGATCCAACAAATTTTATTTTTTTAAAAAACTCAATCAGTTTTATTTGCTACGGCATTGCACTTATTTGGGTGTTTACAAAAATACCATATTTTAAAAACCTTGGTACTGCTTTGTTTGCTAGTGCCGGTGTATTAGCAGCCTTTGTTGGTTTAGCATCTCAAAAAGCGTTTTCTAATATTATTGGTGGTATATTTATTTTAATATTTAAACCTTTTAGAGTGGGCGATAACATTGAAATAAGTGGCCGCATAGGTACAGTAGAAGAAATTACTTTAAGACATACAGTAATCAAAGATTATCAGTTTAGGCGTGTAGTAATACCCAACAGTATTATGAGTGAAGATACTATTATAAACAGTAGTATTACCGATAAAAAAATTAGAAAACATATTGATATTGGTATTGGTTACGATGCAGATATAGAAAAAGCAGAAAAGTTAATTAGAACAATTATTGAAGCACACCCAAACTTTATTGACATTAGAACCGAACAAGAAAAAGCAGAAGGAGAAGTAGCATTACTAATAAAAGTAATAAGTCTTGGTGATTTTAGCGTTACCCTGCGTGCTTTTGCGTGGACAGCAAACTTCGATTCTGCCAATCATTTAAGTTGGGATGTTTTAAGAAGCATAAAGATGGCTTTTGATAAACATAACATTGAAATTCCTTACCCATATAGAACCATTGTTTTAAAAGATCAAATAAAAAAAAATAATGAATAAACCTAATGAAGGCGAAACAACCAAACCCTACAGCAATCTCATTACTATGTTTTTTGCGGTTTTTGTTATTTGGATAGTGTCGGCCATTTTAATATACTTCTCGTATTCTAATTGGGCAGACAGAGGCACTTTTGGCGATATGTTTGGTGCGGTAAATGCATTATATTCAGGTTTAGCTTTTGCTGCCTTAATTTATACCATATTTATGCAGCGGGAAGAAATTAAAATGAACAGGCAAGAAATAGTATTAAATAGAAAAGAGTTGAAAAAAGCTACAGTAGCCCAACAACAAGCTCAAGAAACGCTGAAAGAGCAAGTTATTCAAACCCATTTAACGGCCAAAATTAATGCGATGAGTACGGTGATTAATTATTACAATACGCAAATCGCAAACCCGAATACACCCAGCGAATTGATTACAAAAACGAAGCAAAAAAGAAGATTGCTCATTAAAAATATTGATGAACTAATTGATGGATTAAACGATTCGGATGTGGATGAATAATTCATTTTACAAAAAAATTTAAATATGTTTAAATGAATCATAAAAATTTAAAAGTTGATGACTATATAAGGAATGTTGAAATGTGGCAGCCAGAAATGAAGCAGTTAAGATTGCTTGCACTCAGCTGTGGCTTAACCGAAGAATTGAAATGGAAACAACCATGTTATTCTTTTCAAAAAAGTAACATCGCTATTATTGGGCCTTTAAAAAAATTTTGTGTGCTTAGTTTTTTTAAAGGAGCTTTGCTTAAAGATACGCATCAATTGCTTGCAAAACCTGGAGCAAATACACAATTGGCAAGAATAATACCCTTTACCAATATAGCAGAAATAGTAGCGCAAAAAAGCATTTTAAAAGACTATATTTATGAAGCCATTGAAATAGAAAAAGCTGTACGAAAGGTGCATCTTAAAAAAAACCAAGAACCGATTATTGAAGAATTGGCGCAAAAATTTAATGAAATGCCGGCCTTAAAAACAGCTTTTGAAGGCTTAACACCCGGGCGACAAAGAGGTTATATTTTACATTTTTCACAACCAAAACAAGCTAAAACACGTATTACAAAAATTGAAAAATATATCCCCAAAATTATAAACGGAAAAGGATGGAATGATTGCACTTGTGGGCTTTCACGCAAAATGCCCTATTGCGATGGTTCACATAAATATATTGCATCTGATAAAAAATAATGAATAAAGGAGATTAGAAAATATTTTGGTGGAAAAGAAATCAACATACAAAGTACTTATACTAACCGACCATAGCAATCACACGGCCGAAAACTCGCTGTATGATTTGGTTGCTAAAATGTTAGCCCATAAAAATACAGAAAAAATAGATATTGCTTCCAGAGCAAATAAACGCAATCAGTCATTTTTTAATAGTGAAACGGGCGCTGATCTTTTTGTTCATAAAGTAAAAAATGGTTTTGTATTTGATGCTGTTGAGAATCCGCTATCCACGCATCTTACCAAATGTAATTTATCGGCTTATAATTTGATTTGGCTGAGGATGCCCCCACCAATGCGCAAGGATTTTTTAGAATTTGTAGAACAAGTTTTTAAAGATGCTTTTATCATCAACAGCCCAAAGGGAATTTATGAAACAGGCAGCAAAGCCTATTTAATGAATTTTCAATCGGTTTGCCCACCAATGAAAATATGTAAGAGTATTGAAGATATTATTGAATTTAAAAACCAATTTCCTATAGTACTAAAACCTTTTAGAGAATATGGTGGAAGAGGCATTATAAAAATTGATAAGGAGATGGTTTCTATGGGAGGCAAAACGCTCTCTTTTTACGATTTTATAAAAGCACATCTTACAAAAAAAATAGAATATATAGCCGTTAAATTTTTAAAAAATGTAGGCTTGGGCGATAAAAGAATTGTGGTGGTGAATGGCGAAATTTTAGGGGGCTCTTTACGTTTACCGCCAAAAGGTTCGTGGATATGTAATGTGTCGATGGGCGGAACTTCTAATGTTACAGATGTAGATGAGGCCGAAAAACAAATTATAGAATTAATAAACCCTCGTTTAGCTAAATTGGGTATAGCAATGTACGGCGTAGATACCTTGGTTGGTGATATTGGTAAAAGAGTTTTATCAGAAATTAACACTACAAGCATTGGCGGCTTGCCACAAATTGCTACCATGCAAAATAAACCCATAGTAGAAAAAGCAATTGATTTAATTTGGGCCTATTACAAGGCTCACAAAAATGTAGAAGCATGAATATTGAAACCATAAAAAAATTAAATTTAGATACGATACCGAAACATACGATAAGCCGATATTGGATGGAGTTAGCAGAAGATGGCATGGGCTTATCTATTAAAATTCCTTTAATAATTGCAAAAGGAGACTCGTCGGAAAAAGTGGTGGGCATAACTGCCGCTGTGCATGGAAATGAATTAAATGGAATTCCTGTTATTCAACGATTATTTAAAGAGCTAGCGCCTGAAAAGTTGAAAGGAACCGTAATTGGCGTGCCTGTTGTAAATGCGCCTTCTTATTTAAGAAAGAAAAGACGGTTTTTGGATGGCGTTGATTTAAACCATATTATGCCTGGCAGAAAAGACGGTACGGTGAGTCAGCAATATGCCTGGCGAATCGTTAATAAGTTAATTAAGCATTTTAATTTTTTGTTAGATTTGCATACGGCAAGCAATGGACGAATAAATAGCTATTACATTAGAGCTGACATGGAAGATGCCACAGTAAAAAAAATGGCGCAGCTACAAAACGCACAAATCATTGTACACAACCCCCCAAACGATGGCACGCTTAGAGGCACCGCAGGCGAGTTAGGCATACCCGCTATTACGCTTGAAGTAGGCAACCCAAACCTGTTTCAAAAAGGGATGATAAGAGATGGACTAACCGGCATGCACAATTTGTTGGGCTACTTAGGCATAACCGATTCTGAGGTAGAAGAAATTTCTGACGAAACCGTGCATTGCCAAAAATCGTATTGGATATACAGCGATATGGGCGGTCTGTTAGCCGTTCATCCACCCGTTGCTCAAGTAGTAGAAAAAGGCGAAATTATTGCCACCCTTCGCAACATTTTTGGCGATGTAATTAAAGAATACACCGCTCCCGAAAAAGGCATTGTAATTGGCAAAAGTGTAAGCCCAGTAAACCAAACGGGCGGGCGAATTTTACATTTGGGAATTATGGAGAGTTAAAATTAGGAAAAAAATGTATAATTATTTTTATTAGGAACGTGTATAGAATAATTTCGTAAAGTTAAGGTAGCTTATTTTGATTTTAGTTTTGGCTTTGAAAATGGGAGTTATATGAATATAGTGACTGTTTTCAAAATCGAAAATAAGGGCAAAAGAAGCAGCATAACTTACGAAGTTGTTTAATACACGTTCCTTAGAAGCGAAACCAATTGACTGGTGGAAATGGGCAGCCTGCTATCCGTTCAAATGCCATTTTGCCAACGCTTCAAATCATCGCTTCAAATGGCATAACCACTCCTATCAGGGCTATTTTTGAAAGGGCAGTAGCTCATAAAAGCTTTTCCAAGCGTACCTCAAGTTAATGTCGCAGCACCAATGGTTGGCCTTCAATTTATGCACTTACCTATTAAAAAATTTATGGAAAAAATTAAAAAAAGCAATCCTATTTTTTAAACCCCGGCATTGCTTGTTGCACTGGTCGGCCAGCTTTGTTTAGCTTAGTCATGGTGCGCATCATTTTGCGCATTTGGTCAAATTGTTTCATAAAAGCGTTAATCTCTTGTATAGTATTGCCACTTCCACCAGCAATGCGTTTGCGCCTACTTCCGCTAATTAATTGCGGGTTTTCTCGCTCATAAGGAGTCATAGAAAAAATAATAGCTTCTATTTTTTTAAAGGCATCATCATCAATATCAACATCACGTAGGGCTTTACCCATACCAGGTATCATGCCCAGCAAATCTTTAACGTTACCCATTTTTTTAATTTGCTTTATCTGGCCCAAAAAATCGTTAAAATCAAACTTGTTTTTACTAATTTTCTTTTGCAGTCGGTCGGCTTCTTTTGCATCAAATTGCTCTTGTGCTTTTTCAACCAAGCTCACAATATCGCCCATACCCAAAATACGCTGGGCCATACGTTCAGGATGAAAAACATCTAAGGCTTCCATTTTTTCACCTACGGAAGCAAATTTTATGGGTTTGTCTACCGTGTATTTAATGGATAATGCTGCACCACCGCGGGTATCACCATCTAATTTGGTTAGCACTACGCCATCAAAATCTAACAAATCGTTAAAGGCTTTGGCGGTGTTTACGGCATCTTGCCCTGTCATAGCATCAACCACAAACAATATTTCGTTAGGGTTTACTGCTTCTTTAATGTTTTTTATTTCCGTCATCATAGCTTCGTCAACCGCTAAACGGCCTGCCGTATCTACAATTACTACATTTTTATTGTTGAGCTTGGCATGCTCTACTGCATTTTTAGCAATTTCAACTGGGTTATTATTATCTGGATTTTTAAAAATGCTCACCTTTACCTGTTCCGACAAAACGGTTAACTGATCAATTGCAGCGGGTCGATAAACATCGCAGGCGGCTAACAATACTTGCTTTTGTTTCTTTTCTTTTAAAAATTTAGCCAGCTTGCCACTAAAGGTTGTTTTACCAGAACCTTGTAAACCAGCTATCAAAATTACCGAAGGGTTGCCACTTAAATCTACGCCAACGGTTGTGCCGCCCATTAGTGTGGCTAACTCGTCTTGCACTATTTTAACCATTAATTGGCCTGGGGAAACTGCGGTTAACACATCTTCTCCCATTGCTTTTTCTTTTACCCTGTCGGTAAATTCTTTAGCTATTTTATAGTTTACATCGGCATCAACCAATGCTCTACGAATCTCTTTTACGGTGGAGGCAATATTTATATCGGTAATACTACCCTGCCCTTTTATGTTTTGAAAGGCTTTATCTAAACGATCTTGTAAGTTGTTAAACATCAGTTATTAAATTATAAAGTATGAGTTTAGAATGATGTGCGATTTTATGTAATAGTGCAAAAATAACTAAAAAGTGGGTATTGACAATTTTCTTTTGCACAGGGGAGAAAAATTTTTGAAATAGCCCCGATTGAAATGGATAGCCCACAGCTGCAGTAGGGCCTTTTTGAAGCGCAGCAAGCGAGGACTTGGAATGGAAAGCGGGACCGAAGTTTATGTGAGTTCATTTCTTTCGCTTCAATAAAAAAAAAGGCTAACTGATTGTTTTAGTTGATAAAATCATTTAGGCTTAATTTTTCGGTGTGTTTTATGGGTACTTTTATGGGTATTTTTACAAATTTGAGGGTAGTTGAACCATCAAAATTTAAGGTTAATGAACGACTATTAACCATATCAAACAAATTGCTTACTAAATTGTTTTTTAAAAAAGCGGCATTGATATTTGCTTTTACAGGTACGCTAAATGTTGAGTTGGAGGGTATTATTACTTTTATAGTTTCGTTTATAACACCTACTTGTTTTTCTTTATGAAATACCGCAATATTAATACGGCTTAATTCGGCTTTTATTTTGTTGGGGTTGTTCATTAATATGTCGGCAGTTAGTTGAATTTGATTGCCACTAATATTATCAAACTTAAAATTTAGCAAGCCTAAAAATTCTGGTTGTTGAATTTTATTACAGGCATTTAAAAAAAGTAATGCAAACAATAGTGGCATTATATATCTCATATCAAATTTCATTATTAATTTTACAAAAAAAATCAACATTAGTTATTTAAAAACAAATATTGAATATTTAAAAGGCGTTGGCCCGGCAAGGGCAAAACTACTAAATACTGAGTTAGGCATTTCTACTTTTTTTGACTTGCTTAACCACTTTCCGTTTAGGTATGTTGACAAAACAAAAGTTTACACTATAAACCAAGTTAGTGTAAACGAGCAAAACATTCAAATATTGGGCGAGTTGGGGCCGCTAAATATACAAGGTGTTGGTAGGCGTAAGCGTATGCATAGTTATTTAAAAGATGCTACAGGCAAGGTTGAGTTAATTTGGTTTCAAGGGGTTAGTTTTTTACAAAAAACATTAGTACCTGGTAATTCTTATTTGCTGTATGGCAAGCCATCTCTTTTTAAAGGAAAAATTAATTTTAGCCATCCGCAACTAACACTAGCTACGGCTGCACAGTTAAACAAAAATAGTGGTTTCGAGCCTGTTTATAATACTACTGAAAAACTAAAATTAAGAGGGTTAGATTCGAGAGGCATCTATCAACTTATTTTAAACCTTTTACCAAAATTAAATATAAACGTATTAAAAGAAAGTTTACCAGAGTATTTATTGAAAGACCAAAAATTGATCGGCAGGATAAGTGCTTACCAAAAAATTCATCAACCCAAAACAACCGAGGCTATAAATAACAGCCGAAACCGATTAAAGTTTGATGAATTGTTTTTTATTCAGTTAAGATTGTTGTTGCTAAAATCGGGCAGAAAAGTTGCCATAAAGGGTTTTATATTTGAAAAATTAGGCGATTACTTCAATAGTTTTTTTAAAAATGTTTTACCTTTTGATTTAACTGGTGCGCAAAAAAGAGTATTAAAAGAAATAAGAAAAGATACTTTAATTGGTATACAAATGAACCGATTATTACAAGGCGATGTGGGCAGCGGTAAAACAATTGTTGCCGTAATGACGATGCTTATGGCTATTGACAATGGTTACCAAGCTTGTTTAATGGCACCCACCGAAATTTTAGCTCAGCAACATTATAAAGGCATTCAAAACGATTTAAAAAAGATTGGTTTAAATGTGGCTATATTAACTGGCTCAATAAAAGGTAAGGCACGCAAACAAATTTTACAATATTTACAAGATGGGTTGATACACATTTTAATTGGAACGCACGCCTTAATTGAAGACCCTGTGGTTTACAAAAACTTAGGCTTGGTAGTAATAGATGAGCAACACCGTTTTGGTGTAGCACAGCGGGCTAAGTTGTGGCGTAAAAATACTTCCCCGCCTCATATTTTAGTAATGACGGCCACACCAATACCTCGTACTTTGGCTTTAACCGTTTATGGCGATTTAGATGTTTCGGTTATTGATGAACTGCCACCAGGCCGTAAACCAGTTATTACTTCACATAGAAATGATAGAAAAAGATTGGCCGTTTTTGGTTTTATTAAAAGCGAAATTACAAAAGGAAGACAGGTTTATATTGTTTATCCGCTAATTAATGAGTCGGAAACATTGGAGTTAAAAGATTTAATGGATGGTTATGAAAGCGTACAAAGAGCGTTTCCGAAACAACAGATAAGTATTGTACACGGCCAAATGAAACCTGCCGACAAAGCTTTTGAAATGGAACGGTTTGTTAAACACGAAACGCAAATAATGGTAGCGACAACCGTAATTGAAGTTGGCGTAAATATACCAAATGCCAGTATAATGATTATTGAAAATGCGGAGCGGTTTGGCTTATCGCAATTACATCAGCTACGTGGCCGTGTTGGTCGTGGTGCCGATCAATCATATTGTATTTTAATGACGGGCAACAAAATTTCGAATGATGGATTAAAGCGATTAAAAACTATGGTAGATACAAATGATGGTTTTAAAATTGCAGAAGTTGATTTAGAAATACGTGGCCCAGGTAATTTAGAAGGCACGCAACAAAGTGGTTTACCTGAGCTGAAGTTGGTCAACTTGATACGAGATACGCAATTATTGCAAGCGGTTAGAAATATTGTGGAAGAAATTTTAGAAGATGACCCCCGTTTACAGAAACAAGAAAATTTGACCTTAAAACAATTTTACGAGATGCAAAAAAATAAAACTTGGTTGACTTGGTCGAATATTAGTTAAAAGATACAAGTTGAATTTTAAATTATTTAAGGTTTTCGTATGTAATTAGCTACTGGTTAGGTGTGCAAAAGTATGGTTAGTTTGCTAAAAGCGCTGCCTGCTACTCGGCAGTTAAATATTCTGTCATTTGCTTCTTCTTTTGTAGCTCCATCACTATTGCTTAATGCAAATTTTATAAAAACATATTATTTTTTTATGATGCCGCATGTTAAGCCTAAATAAAAAGCTTAGGCTTTTTGGCAACAATTTTAACTTATTAGGTTTCAAATTTGTATTATTCTTTATGTTTTAAAACCCAAATTTCAACCTCTTCAGCATCACGCCAATGTTGGTTTCTTTTTGTTTTGTCAGATGCTTTTTTTACTGCCTTTTTAAAATACTTATCTAATTCAAAACGAGTTTCGCTTGTAAGTTCATTTTTTATAGGATGCTCTTTTGTTAGCTTTGTTATTTGAGCCAAATTAGAAAACAATACCACTATCTTACCTTTTGGTAACAACCTTTTTTTTGCTTCACTAAAAAAATCATTAAAAAGTTTGTTGTCATAATAAATTGCTTCATCAAGTTTATCTAAACCGTGTGAGGCTGGCAACCACGGCGGGTTGAAAACAATTAGTTCGGTTTGTTTTTCCCAATTAGCAAATAAATAACCGCAAGCAAGCTCAATTTTATTGGCTAACTTTGTTCCTTTCATAGCTTCGTTTAAACCAATAATTGCATTAGGGTTTATGTCGGTACCAAACGATTTTTGAAAACCATATTTCATAAGCTGTAAAGAAAGTATACCACAACCTATACCAACATCAATGGCTGTTTTTTTTGGGCCTTCGTAGCGTTTTAACCAATTATCAAAAAGCTGCAAATGCTCAAAACGTGTTGGAAAATATACGCCATAATATGGATGTATTTTATTTCTTAAAACCGGAATACTTATACCATTAACATACCATTGCCAAGCACTATTTAAACCTTGAACTTGCGGAAAGGGTAACAAAAAATTTTGCGATGCGGGATATAGTTTTTCTAACCAGCCTATTGCCGGCGCTTTTTCGACCGCCAATTTGTTTTCATTTATTTCTATTAATATAAGATTAGATAATTTTTTATAAGCTAAACGAAATGCACGCTGTTCTTTAAAATCTTTATTGGGATGCTTTTTTTTGAGATAAGATCGCAATTCATTTAAAAGATTTAACCCGTTACTATAAAACCCTTCTATTAAAACATTTTTACCAGTTAATAAAGTATTGATAGCTGTTTTTACATTAGATTCTCTATTAAAAAAAGCTAAATTGTTATCTAATTTTATTGGTTCTGGCCTGTTTATTTTTATTTCAGCAGCAACTAGTTCTTTTTTCATTTAAGCAAGATAACTATATTTTTAGGAATGGCGAAAAAATAAATTGACATTCACCCTTGGCCTTTTTTCAATATCCATCATAAAATAACCTTTGCATAGCTATGGCTATTTTTACGTTTTTCGCATTGTCTATTAAAACAATATTTCGGTATGGTAAGTAATTTTTTTTTCTACATATCTATAATAAAAAGGCGTTCATATAAAATTAAATTTGTTTAAATAAAGGGTAGTGTCCAATTTTTTTCGGCTATAACGTTTCAGGCTCAAAATAATTATATTTATATCTGTATTGCACCATTAGCAGTAATTTCACTTGTTAAGTCCTGCTACATCATATTTTTTTTAAGCCATATTTTGTTATAATTTTTTTATAACCGATTAAAAGAAGTTAATATTATGAAATCGATATTTTAACTTCTTTTTTGGTAAATTGCTCCTATTGGTTTTTGGGTCTAAAAATTTTTAGAAGAAAAAAAAGTTATGAAATATATTTTATTTAGCACAATATTGATTTCGCTCTTACTTGCATCGTGCAGTACTGATAAAAGAAAGCGTACCAACAAAGTTAAACAGCAAGAACAAAGCAATAAAGCTGCCAATATAGATAACAGTCAACAATCTTTAAAGGCTCAATTAGATGCAAAAAAAGAGGCCTTTGAGTTAAAAGCGGACGATAAGAAAAAGGAGATTTATAAAGAAGGTATTGAAACAGTATTAGCAAGTGGAATAATAGATAAAGCTTTGAAAGTAGGTGATGTTGCGCCAAATTTCAAACTAAATAATGCAATGGGTGAGGCAGTAGATTTGTATCAGTATTTAAAAAAAGGAAAAGTTATTTTAACGTGGTATCGAGGTGGCTGGTGTCCATATTGTAATATAACCCTTCATGAACTACAAGAGGAATTACCAAATTTTAAAACAAATGGGGCAAACCTAATTGCCTTAACTCCAGAATTGCCAGACAAATCAATGAGTACCTCAGAAAAACACGATTTGAAATTTGAAGTGCTTAGCGATGTAGGAAACAAAGTTGCAAAAGAATATGGAATTGTTTTTAAACTAACAGACGATGTGGCCGAAGCCTACAAAAAATCTTTTAGCATGCTTGATTATAATGGAGATGATACAAACGAATTACCTTTGGCAGCTACTTACATTATTAACGAAGATGGTAAAATTATTTACGCCTTTTTAGATGCCGAGTATCGAAATAGAGCCGAACCTGCTGAGCTAATTAAAATATTGCAGAAAAATTAGATAGCAGATTATAACTACTAAGAATTTGTTGAGTTGGTACGGCCAACTATGCGCCTGATGGTGTACAAATTCGTGTTCGGTAAAAATTTTCAATCGGTCATCGTACTGCAAGTGCAAAAATACATTTTAAAAGTAACTCAACTACAACCTACGCGAGGTAGATGATATTTGAGTTGATTACTTCTGCAAGCGTTTTGAATAGATTTCCATAAACAAATTTCTAATGTTGATGATCTACAGCTATCCGCTTTTTAAAACATCTACTATTTATAATACCACGGTATTGGCCAAAATTTGGAATGAGATCATAACCATTCTTTTTATAAAACTGAATGGCTTCTATTTGCTTTGCTCCGGTTTCTAAAATACATTTTTCATACAATAGTTCTTTCGCCCATTTTTCCAACTCATTTAATATTTTTGAGGCAATACCATTTTGCCTTTCTGTTGCTATGGTGAACATTCGTTTTATTTCCATGGTTTTAGCATCGTACACTTTTATTGCGCCACAAGCAATAGCAACATTATTTTTATAAAACAATACGATGTATTTAAAGGCATCAATATTATTGTATTGATGGTAAAAGGCGTGATCTTCTCCATCTACTATAACAAGATATTGATCTAACAGTTTTACCAATGAAGCAAAATCCTCATTTACAATGTTAATTCTTTTTATTCCATTCATACTTTATTAGTTATACCAAATTTTGTAAAGGCCAATAAAATTAAAAATCAATTTTGTACTAGTATAATTGAATAAATAAATTGATCTTAATATGATGCATTTTTTTTAACGATAAAATGAAAACCCAATGCTGTGTATTTAATTGGGTAAGCGATGTGCTGATTTTGCACTTCGATATTTGTAGGCAAAAATTTTGAAAACTGATCGGTTTCATAACAGCTAATTCTACTGCTGTTTAGTTTTTACATTCAGATTGCTTTAATGAAAAAACAAAAATAAGAAAAGCAAAAAAAACAAGTGATCTGTTTGCATTTACGGATATCCCAATTAATAGTTAATCGAAGAATTTATCTGCTTCATTAAAATAAATTATAATGAATAATTTGTATGTTTTGTTAAGTCAATTTCTCTCATACCTAAATGTAAAAATTAAAACTACAAGGTCTTCAACTCATCCACAATCTTCCCCAGCGAATCCTTTGCATCACCAAACAACATTTTATTATTGGCATTAAAAAACAGCGGATTTTGAATGCCTGCATAACCCGGCTTCATGCTGCGCTTAAACACAATAGTTTGTTTGGCTTGCCATACTTCTAAAACCGGCATGCCGTAAATGTTAGAAGAAGCATCATCTAAAGCAGAAGGATTGACCACATCGTTGGCGCCAATAATCAACACAATATCTGTATCGGCTAACTTACTGTTACAATCATCTAAATCTAATAATTTGTCGTAAGAAATATCCACTTCGGCAAGCAACACATTCATATGCCCGGGCATTCTACCCGCCACCGGATGAATACCATAATTGACCTCTACGCCTTTTTCGCTGAGCATCGTATCTAACTCTTTGGCTTGCTTTTGCGCTTGGGCAACAGCCATTCCATAACCAGGCACAATCATTACTTGATTGGCATAGTTCAACAAAATAGCCACATCAATTGGCGTAGCTTCTTGTATCGTTTGATCTTGATTGCCACCAGCAGCGGCCGCTCCAATAGCACTTTGTCCACTACTTGCAAACCCACCAACAATTACGTTCAGCAAACTTCGGTTCATGGCTTTACACATCAACAAGGTTAAAATAGTACCCGAAGCCCCCACTAAAATTCCACCCAAAATCATTATTTGATTATCATATAAATAACCCGCAACCGCAGCCGAAATTCCTGTTACCGAATTTAGTAAAGAAATCACCACCGGCATATCTGCACCACCAATTGGCGCCACAAAAGAAAAGCCATAAATCAAACTCATCACCGCTGCAATAGAAATAGTAAAGGTGCTTGGGTTGAAAATAGCAAAGGCCACCGCCCCAATGGCCAAAACTAACAACACTATATTAATAAGGCTATGCGCAGGCAGCGTTACGTGTTTATCTTTCACTCGGCCATCTAATTTCAAATAGGCCAACACACTTCCCGAAAAAGAAACGCCGCCAATAAACATCGTACTAAAAACAATTAGGCTTTGCAAAAAGCCCGTTTCTTCGGTAAACTTTAAGGCTTCTAAAATGGCCAACAACATGGCACTTAAACCGCCAAAACCATTAAAAATAGAAACCAGTTGAGGCATTGCCGTCATCTCTACTTTAATGGCTCGTTGCCAACCAATTGCTGCACCAATTGCCATGCCCGCCACAATCCAAACATAATTATTTGTAGCTGCATCAAGTGGGTACAACAGCGAAGTAACAATAGCAATGCCCATACCAAGGGCCGAAAACAAGTTGCCTCGTCGAGCCGTTTTAGGAGTACTCAAACCCTTTAAACCTACTATAAAACAGACGGCACTTATAATGTATAATATCTCACAAAACAGCCTCATTTGTTTCCCTCCTTTTTCTTAAACATGGCCAACATTCGGTTGGTTACCGCAAAACCGCCTATCACATTTATCATCGCTACAATTAATGCTACCGAAGCCACCGCCAACGAAAAATAATCATCAGCATCTGCCGAACGGATAAACAAAATTGAGCCGACCAACACCACGCCACTAATCGCATTTGCGCCACTCATTAACGGCGTGTGTAAAACCGAAGGCACTTTCGAAATTAACTCGAAACCCAAATAAATGGCAAACACCAACAAGTAAACCGATTGTATATTATCTAATAAAAACTGCCCCATAGTTATTTACTATTTTACGCTATTAAAAATTCTGTATATTTAAAAAATAATCATTCATTGTTCAATTAAAATATAAATTTTTGAAGCGGGACATCAAACTCGCACAAACGGTACTCCCGCTTTCCGTTCAAATGCCGTTGCTCTGCTTCAAAAGCCTACGCTGCATAACGGCATAACCACTTCAATCGGGGCTATGCTTCCAAGTTCGCTCCCTCGTTCAAACAATTCATCCATCGTCCCGATTTGTAATCGGGCTGACATAAACACAGGCATTTTTAATGCACCTTTATTCAACTCAACATTAGCTTCGCCCAAAAAATTAAGGGGATACTGGACAAAATTTGCTCCGCTCCGCTGCACAAATTTTTCCAGCATGACGGTAAAAAAAGGACGTCATTCTGGAATTTTATGAAGTGAAACGAAATAAAATATCCAGAATCTCCTGTTATCTTCAACCGAAGTCCAATAGAATTGGGTTGACTATCTAAAACGAAAATAGCTGGTATTTCATCCTTCATAATTATTTGGGATGTATCTTTGAAGCCTGTAATATTTCATGCTCATTACCAATATTCCCATCCTCACCTTGCTCAAACAATTTCAAATAACTATAAATATTATTCGCAACTAAAGTTGACGCATCTTGCACACAACCTAAATGCAAATTGGAATTACCAATAACAGTAATGCCTTTGTAATTCACCTCAGCATCATTTTCAGTACAAGCACAATTGCCACCTGTTGAAGCAGCTAAATCTATAATAACCGAACCCTTTTGCATACTGTCCACCATCGCTTCATCAACCAAAATTGGTGCAGTTTTACCTCGTAATTGTGCCGTAGTAATTACCACATCTGCATTTTTTACCGCATCGGCAATCGCTTGTTTTTGTTTGGCTTTGTAGTCGTCTGTTTGTTGAATGGCATAACCACCCGCAGCACTATCATCGGCAGAACCATCCACCATTACAAACTTGGCACCCAAACTTTCTACTTCTTCTTTTACTGCCAGCCGCACATCAAAAACCTCTACTTTTGCTCCTAACTTTCGAGCAACCGCAATGGCTTGTAAACCGGCAACACCAGCTCCCAATATCAAAACTTTTGCTGGGCGAATGGTTCCAGCCGCTGTCATTAACATTGGGAAGTAACGAGGCAATTTAGCTGCCGCCAACAACACCGCTTGATAACCCGCAATAGAAGCCATAGAGCTTAAAGCATCCATACTTTGTGCTAAAGTAGAACGTGGGATCATATCTAAACTATAACATTGTGCCACACAGTTTTGTAAAACCTTTGCATTATAAGTTGGCTCGTAAGGTTTAAAAAAAGAGAGGTAATGTTGGCTCGGCTTTAACTGATTGAGTAGGTCAACCTCAACCGGAAACAAACTCACCAACACATCGGCTTGTTGTAAAACCTTTGTTGTTGGCGCACTATAATTTTGCAAGGAGTCTTCTATTTCAAAAGCTTCATCTAACAAAATTAGATGCCCATCTTTTTCCAGTTTTTTAATACTGAGATCAGAAAATGGAACACGCTCATCTGGTGATTGTAAATAGCCTATTTTCACAAAGTATAATTTTTACTAATGTAATTTAATGAAATTCTTTGATTAATCAAAAATAAACAATTAAATTATGTAAAATGAATTCTATGGTTTATGATAAACCTGTTTTATAAAGGGCCAGCTTAAAATAAAACAGGTTTAATCCCAAATTATATAACCCTTCTTCATAAATGATAAAATTATAAAAGATGAAAAGTAAATTAGTATTAGTATTAATGGTTGCAACCATAGTAGGAAGTTTTAAAGCAGCAACCGCTCAAAATAAAAATAAAGAAAAAGATGCCATAACGGTGAAGGTTGATGACTCGGGTTGTACTTTTTGTGCTTATACATTAGAAAAAAAGTTTAAAGAACTAAAAGTAGTATAAGATGTAAATTTAATTAGAAACGGGCATATTTACGTTCAGCTATCCGTCTGCAGATATTATTGGTATTGAAAAAATTAAAGCTCAGATAAATAAAGCTGGTTACACGCCATTGCAGGTTGATATTGTTAGAGCAAATGGAAGTATAGAAACAAGCGTTGAAAATACAGCAATTGAAAATGTAGTAGAAGTTAATGCACCGGAGCAAATTTTTGTAGCTGGAAACTGTGGCATGTATAAAACCAGAATTGAAAAAGCGGCGAAAGATGTTGAAGGTGTAAGCGAAGCTAATTGGCACAAGAAGACCCAAATGCTACAAGTAAATTTTGATAAAAGTTTGGTTTCCACCGATGGTATTGCTACCATAATTGCTGCTGCTGGGTAAGATACCAAAACAGCCAAAACCAACGATGCCGTGTAGGAAGATTTACCGTGCTGTTGCCATTATGATTAAGTAAAATAATAAAAATTTTTGGGATTTTTGATGCAGTTTATAGAGGTTGCCTCTTTAATATAGCGGCAGCTCTATTTTAAAAAAAATCAAAAGATATAACTAACACCACTTTAATCTGACGATAATGTTCAACCACATATACCTAAAGAGGAATTATACAAGCAGGCCCTTTAATTTTTTTGCCAATTATTTTCACTATATTTATAGAAGAACTATTTATAATGATTAGATTTCATAGATTTGATAGTTCCTATAGAAAATAGGAGGCTCTTTTAAAAAATAATAAACCAAACGCTACAGTTATACATTACAAATATGGTTTGCCCGCGTGGTATAGAAACGGTGAAACAAATTTTCATCAATATAAATATTGATATAGATTATGTAACCTTGGGTGAAGTGCAGATTAAACAAACTTTAAATAATAAAGAATTGAAAACCTTACAAAGCAGTTTAATATCTCATGGTTTTGATTTACTGAACGATAAAGAAGCCGCTTTAATCAATCAAATTAAAAGTTATGTTATTGAGAAGGTATATTATCACAAACACGAAAGCAAGCTGAACTTAATAGAAGAGTTATTGAAACTTTTGTATAAAGATTATAGTTTAATAAGTAAAACATTTAGCACAATTGTAGGAATGACTATTGAGCAATTTGTGAGTTTACAAAAAATAGAACGTGTAAAAAAATTATTAAGTTATGATGAATTAAGGCTCTCACAAATTGCCGATAAAATGGATTTTAGTAGTACCGCCCAATTGTTAACATGCTTTAAAAAAGTAACGGGCATAACGTCAACAGCATTTAAACAACAATAAAATAAAGACCAAAAATTTATCGATCACATAAAATAAATAAAACAATGCAAACCACATATAATATAAAAGGAATGACTTGCGGCGGCTGTGTAGCCAACGTCAAAAAATTGATAGAAAGCGTACCCGGCGTAACCCAAGCCGAAGTACAATTAGAAAACCCACAAGCACAAATTAGTAGTACCAATAGTTTAGATGTGGGACAGCTACAGCAAGTTTTGGGTAAGTATGAAATATCACCCATAAAAAATAAAGTAGTGAAACCTGTAGCTGATGTGTTGCCCGAAAAATCTATAAATACCTATAAACCCTTAATTTTAATTGTCGCCTTTATAGCTGGAGTAACTTTATTGGCACAATATCCATTTGCCGAATTTTCAGCTATGCTATGGATGCGACATTTTATGGCCGGCTTTTTTATCGTCTTTGCTTTTTTCAAGCTATTAAATTTAAGCGGTTTTGCCAGTTCTTTCGCCATGTACGATATTGTTGCCGAACGCTGGGAAGGTTGGGGTTTTATCTACCCATTTGTAGAGCTCACTTTGGGTATCGCCTATTTAATCAACTTCAACCCTACCATCACTAATTTGACAACTTTAATTGTTTTGGGCGTGGGCACTATTGGTGTTGTCAAAAGCAATCTAAACAAAAAACAAATTAAATGTGCTTGCCTCGGCGACGTATTTAACTTGCCTATGAGCACAGTTACTATTGTTGAAAATGTGAGCATGTTGGTAATGGCTGGAGCAATGCTTTTAATTTAACTTTAATTTATTTTTTGGAGCGAAACAGTTATGCTCACATAAACTTCACGCTCACTTTCCCTAATTTCTATTGAGGTAAATGCTACGTTAAGCCGTGTAAACCTTTTCTTTTTTCACGACATGTTAATTTATCTTATGCTTAATTAATAAAACCGTCTTATAAAAGACATTTATAACTTGATAAAATTTACTACTTTACTCCTAATTTGAAAGTTGTAATAATAGGTAACGGCATAGCGGGCATTACAGCAGCTCGTCATATTCGCAAATTAAGTGATTGCGAAATAATGGTAATTTCATCAGAAACAGAATACTTTTATTCTAGAACTGCTTTAATGTATATTTTTATGGGTCATATGCGTTTTAAAGATACGCAGCCTTATGAAAATTGGTTTTGGGAAAAGAATAACATCCAACTTAAAAAAGCTTATGTCAATGCAATTGATGTTGCCAACCAAAACCTAACCACAAAAAAAGGAGAAAATATAAAGTACGACAAGCTCATTTTGGCCACCGGAAGCCAAAGCAATTACTTTGGTTGGCCAGGGCAAAATTTAGATGGCGTGCAGGGTTTATACAGTTATCAAGATTTAGAATTGTTAGAAAAAAATACCCACAAAACACAAAATTGTAAGCGTGCGGTAATAGTTGGTGGTGGTTTAATTGGCATTGAAATGGCTGAAATGTTACTCACTCGAAATATAAAAGTAACTTTTTTAATAAGAGAGCGCAGCTATTGGAACAATGTATTACCAGCGGGAGAATCGCAATTAATTAATCAACACATTTTAAAACACGGTGCCGATTTGCGTTTAGGTAATAATTTAAACGAAATTATTGGTGATGAAAATGGCAGAGTAAAAGCTGTTAGTATAAAAGAAACTGGTGAAATTTTAGACTGCCAATTAGTAGGTTTAACTGCTGGTGTACACGCTAATATTGACTTGGTAAAAGAAGGTGAAATAGAAAGTAACCGCGGTATTTTAATTAATCACTACTTCGAAACTAACGTAGCCAATGTATACGCTATAGGTGATTGTGCAGAATTTCGCCAAGCTTTGCCAAACCGCCGACCAATAGAACAGGTTTGGTATACAGGTAAAATGCATGGGGAACACTTAGCGCAAAATCTGTTTGGTCAACGCAAAGTTTATGAACCTGGGCCTTGGTTTAACTCTGCCAAATTTTTCGATATTGAGTACCAAACTTATGGTATGGTAATGCCAAATTTAAAAGAAAACGAAACCAGTTTATTTTGGCAAGATGCTAATGAGGAGAGATGCGTTAATATAGTTTACCATAAAAATGATAAAACATTTATAGGCATTAATGTTTTTGGTATTAGGTTACGGCACGAGTTGTTTAATAAATGGCTAAACGAAAAGGCAAGCGTTGAAACAGTACTGCAAAACCTTTCAGCTGCTAACTTCAATCCAGAATTTTTTAAAACTTACGAAAGCAAAATATTAAACCAATACCAACAACAAACAGGCAGGTTACTAAAACCTAAAACTAAACGCAGCTTAAAAGATTTTTTTAATATTATGAAGAATTAAGATTATGTTATTATTCGAAAATATAGGGAATACACAAACTAATAATTTAAATGTTGGTCAAAAAATTTTTGCGGCAATAGGTGGTATTGGTTTACTCATTTTTGTTTTAGGTTGGTTAAATGTAACAGCCAGTATTAACGCACCAATGCTTTATGCAGCGCTTTTACTTTCAATTTCTGGTGTAGTTGGTTATGCGGTATTTACTTATCGGCATCACTCGGCAGGTATAAAAAACGATAACATTTTTTTTAATAGCCTTACCAACAGAGGGCTTTGGGCTTGGTTAGTTGGCATTGTAATAACTGGCTTTTATGTGTTGCTTTATTTTTTTGAAGAATGGCTCGGCTTTTCAGAAAGTGGAAATACAGGCTTAGTCGCTTTATTCGATCCTTTTAGTTTTGCACTTAAAGGCAAAGCAGCCAGCCAATGGTTTGTTTACGGCACACTTTATACAATTGCCATTTTAAGTTTTGGCTTTAAATTTATTTTAAAATATAGACACAATAAATATCAAATACTGCGCACCATTTCGGTTATGTTTTTTCAACTAATTTTTGCTTTTCTTATACCAGAAATATTAGAAGGCTTAAATAGCGACAACGCTTATTTTGCTAAAGACTTAAAAAATATGTGGCCACTTAATTATTACTTTTTTGAAGGTTGGCATTTAAAGGCGATGCTGGGCGGAGGTAAATTAGGTTGGTTCTTTTTGGGGTTTGGTATTTTTATGATCTTTATTATCTCTCCCATACTTACCTATTTTTATGGCAAACGTTGGTATTGCAGTTGGGTATGTGGCTGTGGTGGTTTAGCCGAAACAGCAGGCGATCCTTTTCGTCATTTATCCGATAAATCGTTAACCGCTTGGCGTATTGAACGTTGGTTAATTTATAGCGTTTTAATTTTTATATTAGTAACAACTGCCTTAGTTTTATATACCTACTTCACCGGTAATAGCACCGTATTGTTTTTAAATAGTTTTACCCTTAGAAGTTGGTACGGCTTTTTAATAGGCGCTATTTTTTCTGGCGTAATTGGCGTTGGTTTCTATCCGCTTTTAGGAAGCCGAGTATGGTGCAGATTTGGTTGCCCAATGGCAGCAATTTTGGGTATACAACAACGTTTTTTTAGTCGTTTTAGAATTACAACTAATGGTGATCAATGTATTAGCTGCGGTAATTGTTCTACCTATTGCGAAATGGGCATTGATGTTCGCTGGTATGCGCAACGTTCACAAAACATAGTGCGTGCTTCTTGTGTTGGCTGCGGTATTTGTGCTGCCGTTTGTCCGCGTGGGGTTTTGAAGTTAGAAAATGGGCCAATTAACATTCAACGATTAAACGACCCCGATGCTAAAGTGTTAGATTGAGCTTTATTTATTTTGATAAAAGAGCGATTTTTTGACGAAATGACTTGATAAGAATATTGTTGTTTTTGTAATGAAAATCAGATAGTAATTTTTAGAAGCCCTACATTGCCAATTTTTAAATCAGATTTGTAATTTTCGGTTTTAATAAAATTCTCCCTTTAACATTCTATCCTTTCCTTGCAAGTCTTTTTGTATTAATACGGTTTTAAAACCAAATTTTTCAATTAGGGTTTTGGTTTCGTTGGCGTAATTTTCATTAATTTCAAAATACAAACTGCCATTGGGTTTTAGGTATTGACGGGCAAAGCGAGCAACTTGCTCATAAAAAACTAAGGGATTTTTATTTGGTACAAACAAAGCCAAATCGGGTTCGTTTTTAGTAACTACTTCATCCATTGTTGGTTTTTCATTTAAAGCAATATAAGGTGGGTTACTTATAATAACATCATATAGAGCACTTTGGCTGTTAGGCAAATAGTTCAACACATCAAACATTTCAAAATGAACATTTAAGTTGTTTAATGTTGCATTTTGATGGGCAACCTCAAGCGCAGTCTCACTTATATCAACTGCGCTAACATTAGCATTTAAGTTGGCTTTAAGGCTCAAAGCAATACAACCACTACCAGTACCAATATCTAAAATATCTAACTTTTCTGTAGCATCTTTATAATCTTTTACCACCCAATCTACTAACTCTTCCGTTTCAGGGCGTGGAATTAACACGGCCTCATTTACCATCATTTTCAAATTATAAAACCAAGTATAGCCAATAACATATTGGTATGGTTTACCTTGTTTTATAGCTTCAATATCACTTTTTATACAACTTGCAATAGCTTCATCAATAATTTTTGCAGCACTAATACTAGCATTGGCAGGGCTCAAATTTAAATGCTTTTCAACCAAACAATTAAATATGGTATTTATAGCCATCATTGAATATTTTGCTGCTAAAGCATCTTTCAAAATCAACTTAATTGAAGTTATTGTCATTAATACTAAATGTTGTAATAAATTTGCATAAATGGATGCCACAATAATACATAAAAATTTTATGATGCGTTGCCTTCAATTGGCAGAATGGGGTATTAGAAAAGCAGCACCTAACCCAAGCGTTGGCGCAATATTGGTGTATAATAATAAAATAATAGGAGAGGGATGTACCCAAGCTTATGGCGGCAAACATGCTGAGGTGGTTTGTATAGAATCGGTTGCTTTAAAAGATCAGAAATATATTTACAAAAGCATAATGTATGTTAGTTTAGAACCTTGTATGCATTATGGAAAAACGCCACCTTGCAGCAATTTTATTATAAAACATAAAATACCTAAAGTGATAATTGGTACTGAAGATCCTAACCCCAAAATGGCTGGCAAATCAGTTGAACAATTAAAAGCTGCAGGTATTAAGGTGCTTAAAAATATTTTAAAAGAAGAATGTGAGTGGTTGAACCGACGCTACTTTTTTCACAACCAAACCAAACGGCCTTATGTTATTTTGAAATATGCGCAAACACAAAATGGTTTTTTCGCACCCGGTAATAATCAACAACTTTGGATTAGTAATGAATTAAGTACCCGTTTAAGTCATAAAGTACGCTCCGAAAATCAAGCCATATTAGTTGGTAAAAATACTGCAATTATTGATGATCCTCAATTGTCAACAAGGTATAATTTTGGTTTGTCGCCAATAAGAGTGCTAATTGATAAAAACTTAGAAATACCGGAAACTTGCCATTTATACGACAACTCGGTAAAAACTATAATTTTTAACCAAGTAAAAGCAGCGGATAATGAAAATATAAGACAGGTTAAATTAAATTTTGGTGAAAATAATGATGCCAACGTGGTGGTGCAAATTTTAGAACATTTGGGTAATTTAAATATTCAATCAATAACGGTAGAAGGTGGTGCTAAAACGCTTCAACATTTTATTGATGCTAATTATTGGAATGAAGCTGTTATTGTTAAAGGTACAACGGTTTGGGGAAGTGGCATTTCAGCACCAAAACTTTTTGGTAAAAAAATAAATGGAGATTATTTAGGTGGAGATGAAGTGATTCATTTGTTGAATAGTAGCGAATAAACAAACCTATAGTTAGAATGTTTGACTTAGAAATAGAAATATTAGCCTTAAAATAATTAATATGATAGAGCGAAGTTCGAATGTCGATAGCGATTAGCCTAGCGCTGTTTTCTATTTTCTCAAAGTATTATTTAGTTTTTTTTGGCTAAAAACATTTTATAAACTTACTGACATTGAAAGCGCAGGCCAATTATTAAACGTAATTTAATGTTTCCCAATTTCCCAACCTTTTGGTGATAAATGTTTTTCAGCTGCTTGTAAAGGTGCATCTTCCAATACGGTAGCAAAACTATCATTCCATCGATTTAAAAAACCATATAATGATATCACCGCTCCCAATTCAATAATTTGAGTTTCTGTAAAATGTTTGTTCAGTTCAGCAAAGTGATTTTTTGTTACCGCATTGGGTGTATTACCGGCAGCAAAAGCAAACCGTAATGCTGTTCTTTCTTTATCATTAAAAGCTTGGTTAGTTTCAAATTGCCACAAGTTGTTTAACTGCGCTTCACTTGCACCATAATGCTTTGCATTTGTAATAGTATGTGCTTGGCAATATTTACAACCGGCGGCGTAACTACTAATATGCCCAACCAAACTTTTTAAATATAAAGGCACTCTATTTTGCTCTCTCAAAAATTTTAGCGAATAATAAATGTTTTTGATAACCAAGCCTATTGAGCTTACCAAATTTACCTTTTTAGGGTTGCCAATTAACAAACCAGAAAGCATAGTGAAGTTGCTTAACAACGCGGGTACTTTACCCATAGCATACATGCTATTAGGTACAAAACCCATATTGTTTTCAATTTGTTTATAAATACTATTTAGGTGTTTGTTAACTGTCGTTTTTTTTTCTTTCAAATTACTATGTTTATAAATTTCATCTTTTTCAACGTACATCGTACAATATTAATTTTAAATAGCCTAACAATACCACTAAGTAAAAGTAAGTTTTAGGTTACTTCAGTATTATTTTTTTAGTTTTGTTTTTTAGTAAAAGCTAAAGCTCATAGTTAATTTTGTATTTTGGCTCAAAATAATTGAGATAAAAAATAATTTTAAGATACCTTAAAATTAAGGTAGGCATATTCTAATTTAATGGCAAATTAAATTCTGGCATATTCAACCATTACCTGTTAAAAGTGGTTGCCATGGTTAACATAAAAACAATGCTAAATACAAATATTTGAAAGTGTTCTAATGGGCAATAAAACAACTTTACATCGCCAGTTGCGTAGCTATCAATATCACCAAAATAAGGAGTTGATATTGCTAGGCAGCCTTTAGTCAAATAATAATACTAACAAAGCCGCTTTTACAAGCGTGTTCCAGCTAAAAAAAGATTAGAAGCGAATCGGTTTTGCCCACATAAACTTTTGATCCCGCTTTCCACTCCAATCTTTTTGTTTTTTCAAGAAAATACAAAAAGGATTTCCGTTACAATCGGGGCTAATTTGGAAACTTTGCTACGCCGTGGTAACTAATAAAAAAACAATTGCAACAAATCATTGTTTTTTCATTAAATTTAATTTCAAATCAACATAATGAAGTTTCTTAAAAATAGTTTTTTATTGGCCACAACCTTTTTAATATTTTATAATGGTGGTTTTAAAGTTGATAAAAATGATGCAAGCCAATTGCAAACAGTTGCCAAAGTTTTGCAAAAAACCAGTAAAGCTTTTAACTATAAACTATTAATGAACTATGAGGTGCTACAAATTGATAAAGCAAAAGGCACCAGCGATGTGAAATGGACTATAAAAAATATTGGTGAAAATGCCTTACCCGCCAAAGGTTGGAGTTTATATTTCAACCAAATTGCAGCCACCGTAAACGAAGCCTCTTTACCCAATACTTTCAGCATCAAAAATATAAAAGGTGATTATCATAAACTAATACCAACCACCAAGTTTAAAGGTTTGCCAGCTGGAGATTCTGTTGTGTTAAACTATCAACAAAATTACCCAATTTTAAGAAAAAGTTTTTTACCAAGTGCGCCTTATTTAGTTGATGAAAATGGCAACATAAATACAAACATCAAATTTAAATATCCACCTTTCAATTTAACGCTTTACAAAAATTACAATGTACCAACAGCCGAAAGCCGTTATAAAGAAAATAAAAATTTAAGTTTATTAAATAAAGATGAATTGATTCCAGTTATCCCAACTCCGGCATCATACCAAAAACTTAATAACACTTTAATTATAAAAGACAGTATTGTTATAAAGTTTGATAAAGGTTTTGAAAAAGAAGCAAAACAAATAAAGGATAAATTAGGTATTTTTTTTGATGGGGAAATCACCCTAAATAATAAACCTAATAGTAATTTTAATATTGAGTTGAAACAAATAAATGGAGCAGCAAACGAACCAGAAGCTTATAAAATTATTGCTAACAAAAACATCTCTTTACAAGCACAAAACGCAGCAGGAATGTTTTACGCCGTTCAAAGTTTGCTACAAATAATTAAAGCAGAAAACAAAAAACTTCCTTCAAAACAAATTGAAGTTAATGCTTTCAATATTATCGATCAGCCGCAATTTGAGTATCGTGGGTTAATGATTGATGTGTCCAGAAACTTTCATAAAAAAGCAACTATACTCGAAATTATTGAACAAATGGCTTATTACAAGCTCAACAAATTACACCTTCATTTAACCGACGATGAGGGTTGGCGTATTGAAATTGATGGCTTGCCAGAGTTAACCGATATTGGTGCAAAACGTGGCCATACTGTTGATGAAAGTGAAAACTTATTTCCCTTTTATTCATCGGGCCACAAAGTTGAAGGCAGTTATGGAACAGGTTATTTTAGCAAAGCAGATTTTATTGAAATTTTGAAATATGCCAATCAACATTATATTGAAGTGATATCGGAAATAGATTTACCTGGGCATATTAGAGCTGGCATTGTGGCCATGCGGGCAAGATATCATCATTACAAAAAATTAGGAAATATGGCCAAAGCGGAAGAATATGTGTTAGAAGATTTTGACGATGAATCGGTGTATTCTTCAGCGCAAGGTTATAATGATAATGCGATGTGCGTTTGTAAAGAAAGTGCATTTACTTTTATAGAAAAAGTGGTGGATGAATTAGCAAATATGTATAAAGAAGCTGCTGTACCTTTTACTGTTTTTCATAGCGGTGGCGATGAGGTAGCGTACGGCGCTTGGCAAAAATCTCCTATCTGCAAAAAAATGATAGCAGAAAATGATCGTATAAACACCACTAACGATTTACACGCCTACACGTTGCAACGGTTGAAAAAAATATTAGCAAAGCACCAAGTAACTTCTGCAGGTTGGGAAGAAATTGTTTTGAAACATACTAAAGAAGGACATCAAGGAACAGAAATTGACACCAGTTTTGTGCAAGAAAATGTGCGACCTTATGTATGGAATGCCGTTTGGGGTTGGGGCAGAGAAGATATGACGTATAAGTTAGCCAACCTCGGCTTTAAAGTGGTAATGTGTAATTCTGCACAATTGTATTTGGATATGGCTTACAATACCGACCCCAACGAAATTGGCCTGAGTTGGTCGGGTTTTACCAATACCAAAAGTGCTTACGATTTAGTGCCTTACAACATTTACAAAACTGCCAAGGTTGATGATTATGAAAATTTCGTAAAAGAAAAAGTACAGCTAACCGAAGTTGGTAAACAAAATTTGCTGGGCATACAAGGCCAAGTGTGGAGCGAAACGCTAACCAACAAAAGCAATCTACAATACATGCTTTTCCCTAAAATGTTGGCTTTGGCAGAGCGGGCTTGGAGCTCGACAAAAGATTGGGACAATGCTACGCATAGAGATATTATAGCAAAACAACAACCCTACTGGAACGAATTTACTAACCGACTTGGGCAGTTACATTTACCCACTTTGGATGAACAAGCTATTGATTATCGCTTGCCTTTGCCAGGTGCCATAATTGAAAATGATACCCTTTATGCAAATGTTTCTTTTCCTGGTTTAATCATTAAATATACTACCGATGGTAAGGAGCCGAATTGGGATTCTGAAACTTATACTAAACCTGTTTTAGTTGAAGATGATGTGGTAAAGTTGAAAGCTTATACCCATAATAAAAGAGGTAGTAGAACAAGCATCTTACCAAAAAAAAATTAACGATATTTGAAAAATGGAAGACCAAAGCAAGAGATTTGAAAAAATTAACACCAATATTTTTGATAACGCCAAGGCAGCATCTGCTTATGTGGTACAACAAATTGTTGAGTTGATAAAAGCTAAAGCAGCCAATAATGAAAATTGTATATTGGGTTTGGCAACAGGTTCTACACCAACAGAGGTTTACCGACAATTAATTGAGTTACATAAAAATGAAGGCTTATCTTTTAAAAATGTGATCACTTTTAATTTAGATGAGTATTACCCAATGCAGCCCAATGATTTGCAAAGTTATGTGCGCTTTATGAACGAGTATTTATTCGATCATATTGATATTCTTAAAGAAAACATTAACATACCTGACGGAACAGTTGCTAAAGAAAATGTATCGGCTTATTGCCAGCAATACGAAGCCAAAATTGACCAAGTTGGAGGCTTGGATTTGCAGTTGTTAGGTATTGGTAGAACCGGACATATTGGTTTTAATGAACCAGGTTCGGGTATCAGCTCTTTAACGCGGTTGGTTACTTTAGATCATATTACGGTTACCGATGCAGCTAGCGATTTTTTTGGAGAAGAAAATGTACCTATAAAAGCCATTACAATGGGAGTAGGTAGTATTTTGAAAGCAAAAAAAGTAATTATGATGGCTTGGGGCGAGGGCAAAGCGCCAATAATAAAAGAAGCAATTGAAGGAAAACCAAGCGAAACGGTGCCAGCCACTTACTTGCAACAACACCAAAATGTAGAAGCGATTTTGGATGCTGCTTCAAGCGAACAATTAACACGTATTAAAACCCCTTGGTTAACCAACTACGCTGTTAATTGGAATGAAGAGTTAATAAAAAGGGCTGCTATTTGGCTGAGTTTACATATACAAAAACCGATACTAAAATTGACTAATAGAGATTATAGTGAGAATGGTATGAGTGATTTGGTTACCGAATATGATACTGCTTATAACATTAACTTAAAGGTGTTTAATGATTTGCGAGA